>JAEHJW020006250.1_pt1 | contig 59424 bp, 98 predicted proteins | sample 9271431 | NCBI WGS metagenome assembly JAEHJW02 | reverse complement strand
ATCTAAATGCCCCGTTGGTGGAATTGGTAGACACACTAGACTTAGGATCTAGCGCTTCGGCAGTGAGAGTTCGAGTCTCTCATGGGGTACAAAAAGAAAATTTGGTTTAGGCAAAATAAAATTTTATATTTAGTCTATACAAGTAAGATAAAAAAAGTTCTTTGAAAATATTGTTATCCATTGACAAAGCTTCGGCTGAGTCATAAATAACATTCGGCGGCCTATAGTCGTTAAATAAACCGTGAAAGCGGTATAAAGTGAATCCATTGACTAATTGGGTTTGCGCCTCCAAAAGAGGTCGAGTAGGCAAGTAGGATATCATTTAACCTGGAGTAGTGAGGGTAACTCCGTAGCGAAAGGGTTAAATGACCTGGCAATGTGGGTTGTCAGGTTGAACTCGGAAGAGTAATAAGAATAACCTATAGAATATATGTAAGAAGTATAATTTATCCAATTATATCATTGCGTTATTCAATATTAAAGGTATCTTAAAGTCGTAGCCTAGAAATAGGAAAGACAAGATTGTGTACAGGTGGTGCTGTTGCAAGCCCTGACCTTAGCGTACCAACGCATGAGTCAGAGATATCTTAAAGTATGGAGGTAGGGATACTTCAAAAGGTAGTTAGGTATTTTCTCGACCAAAAGTTGGGAAAGCTTAGGGTAAGCCGCTACCTTTACAATCCACAAGTCAAACTTTTTAATCTTTCATTTTGAGAAATCAATTAAAAATCAAAAAGCATAAGCGCTTACCAGTTACGGACGAAAGATGCTTACATAGTACTGGGTTGTCCAGTGCCATTAAAGGCCGCAAGCCGATAATGAGTTTTCTGAAAGTTCTATAATTCCGCAAGAATGAATCAGCTCGGCAGGGTTGAATAGATACAAGTAAGAGGAGAGTAGTCCTAATAAAAGTAACTCAAGGAGTGGTTCACCTAAATAACCAGCATTGTTAGATTAGAACTCAAAAGGTTCTGGACAAGAGATGAACCAAATAATATCTCAAAAGATCTAACGTTAAGACTATAGTCTCAGGTCTTTACTTTAAATATCTACCATTCTTTAGTATCTACCAATATTTATTGGTATGAAACCTAAAAATATAGATAAACAGTTTTTTATAGACATATGTAATTCAAGTAATTCAATGGCTCAAGCTGCTATAAAGCTAGAATTACATTTTAATACGTTTAAAAAATATGCTGTAAAATATGGTTGTTACAATACAAACCAATGTGGTAAAGGGATAAAGAAAAACATCCCCAATAAAATTAACCAACCATTAACAAGAGCAGGAATAAGAAAACGTATTATAAAAGAAAATTTACTTCCTTATAAATGTTCAAAATGTGAATTAAATGAGTGGTTAGGCAAAAAACTTAGTTTACATTTAGACCATATAGATGGGAATAATAACAATCATGATTTAGATAATTTAAGATTTCTATGTCCTAATTGTCATTCTCAAACATCTACTTATACTGGAAGAAACAAATAACAAATAATAAATGCCCTTGTGTTGGAATAGGTAGACAAGCTTGACTTAAAATCAAGTGGCCAGACGGCCGTGACAGTTCGAGTCTGTTCAGGGGTACAAAAGAAAAATTCTTTAATTAAAACAAATTAATTAATAGTTAAAACAAACGTTATGGCAAGATATAATGCTAAAGCAAAATCAACTGTAGTACCAGTTGTAAACCACCAAGGTGGTGTGGGTTATAAGTATGACCCAAAATCTGAATTAGTAGCAATTTTAGCTACAGGTATCGACAACAAATTTTACGAAAAAGAGGGTGAACGTGAAAAACGTCTTGCTAATGTGATTGGTGAAATCGCTAAGAAAGATAAAGTATTCGCTGCAAAAGCTCTTGTTTACGCACGTACAGTGATGGGACAAAGAACTGTAACTCACTTAGGTGCAGTAGAATTAGCTAAATATTTATCAGGTGATTCTTTAGGTGCACGTTTCTTCTCTAAAAGAGCAAGAAAAGATAACAAAGGTGGTATCATCTATCGTTTAGACGATATGCTTGAAATTGCTGCATGTTATATGGCAAAGAACCCAGGTAAAGGTTTATCAAACGCAATCAAGAAAGGTTTCAAAGCTGCTCTTGAAGATGCAGATGAATATGAATTAGCTAAATACCAAGCATCAAATCGTGAATTATCACTTGTTGACGTTGTTAACTTAGTACACCCAAAACCATCTGAAAAAATGGCTCCAGTGTTTGCTAAATTAATGAAAGGTGAATTAAAACAATTCAATACAGTTGAAGATAAGAATACTAAAGCAGGTCAAGAAGTTGCTGCTAAGGTTAAAGCGGGTAAAATTACTAAAGAAGAAGCTGCAACTGAATTAGCACAAGCTAAGGAAGATAACTATGCTGAATTAATTAAGACTCGTAAGATTGGTTACTTAGCGTTATTACGTAACTTACGTAATATCTTAAAGACAGGCTCTAATAGAGAATTAATAGCAGACGCTTGTGAACTATTAACTGATAAGAAACTTATCAAACAATCATTAGTGTTTCCACACCAAATTGACTTAGCATTAGAAATAATGTTAGATGAATTTGGAGCAAGCAAAGCTACACCATTCATCAAAGCACTAAACAATGCTTATGAATTAGCTATTCCAAACTTAACTGAATTATTCCCAGCAGGGAGAACAGCAGTTGTATTTGATAGTTCAGGCTCAATGAGCACACCAATTGCTCTTTCTAATAAGAATAGAGGTTCAGAAGCCGCTATTGATAAAGCAGCATTAATTGCAGCTACATTAGCTAAAGGTATTGGTGCTGATGTTTATCACTTTGCAGATCGTACTGTACAAATCAAGTTTAATCCACTTGATACAGTAAACACGCTTAAAAAGGAATTCCTTGGTAAGCAAGGTAGTGTTGGATATGGAACATCTTTCAACACCATCATGAGCACTATTGGTGAAAAGTATGATCGTGTATTTGTAATTTCAGATATGCAATCAGGAGACGGTCCATTTGGTAGAACAAATGCACACGTATACTCAATTAACATTACTGGATATGGTGCAACTTCAATCAAGCCAGGTAATAAGGTATACCAATTATTTGGTTACTCAGCTGATATTTACGAGCTTGTAAAGAAAGTTGAAATCGATCCTAAAGCATTAATTAAAGCAATTGAGGCAATTGAAATCTAATATACAAGAGGTGTGCGCAAAATTCGCCTTAAATGTTAAGCGGTTAAAGTCCGGAAACAGCCTCACTTGTGTATTTATAAATGTAGGTTAAAATCATGAAACAGTTCAAAACACTAACAAAACATAAGAGTATTGAACTAATCAGCTATATCAGAGAATATGTAGCACAACATCCAGAAACTGAAATACTGATTGGTTGTGACTCTCAAAACAGAAAAAAAGAAACAATATTCGCTATTGTAATTGGCCTTTATACTCCAGGTAAAGGTGCTCACGTTTTATATTGTAGATATTCTACTCCAAGAGAAAAAGAAAATATAAATCGTCTGTTAAGTGAAGTATGGCAATCGGTTGAAGTAGCAGAAGAAATAAAAACTGAACTTGGCATTATAGCTACCTGGATTGATATTGACCTAAACCCAGACCCAAAATACAAATCAAATGCTGCTTTAGCTAGTGCCGTTGGTGTAGTAACAGGAATGGGATATAAAGTAAGACATAAAGGTGATAGTCCATATATGTGCTATTGCGCCGATCAGCTTGTAAAATAATATTATGGCTTGTCATTGCTTAACATTAAAAGACGCTAAAGAATTTTATAGTTTACTTAAACAACGTGACCCAGATTTAGTTTTAAAAATGGTTAAATGTGTTTTAAGTGCTTATAAACGAAATAAATCTAACATTGATATTTTTGATATAACATTCAAAAACATGGATAATTTGATGTTTAGTATTGACAAGTCACAATATAAAGAACTATTGAAAAATTGCTTAAACGATCTTATTCAAATGGAGGAATATGAATTGTGTGCTGAAGTAAATAAGATTGTAAATAAAAAAGAAAGAAGAAAAAAAACTAAAAATGGGGTAGTCTAGGCATTTGATTCGCATGATGAAGGGTAGTACCACACGCAGACAAAGTAGGAATGTCTTTAAACACCTGTAGAAACAATAAACGGCAAAGTAGTAAACTTATTCCGTCAGACTTCAGTAGCAGTAGCTGCCTAAGTTTATGAGCGGCAACAGCTTGGAAACAGAAAGTTGCAAATCGCGTGAAGACTAGGTGGATTTTGGCCCACGATTGTAGAGCTTACGCAGTAGTATGCCAATACTACAAATTGTTTTCCTTGTAATCATAAAACAAGGTGGTGGAACTTCTGTACTAACCGTATAGGCCTAATACCTCTTGCACTGGGGTCAATCAGTAAGCTAAGCGTGTGAGACGTTGGTATTATGTTTCCTTGTGAAGACGAAGGTTCGATTCCTTCCTACTCCACTAATTCTTGTCGTCTCCCCAGTTTTCATAATATTTATTGGAAACGGTAAATTATGAAAACGGGAACGAAAGAGTATTATGCTGAATATTATCAAAAAAATAAAGATAAACATCGAGAAACAATGAAACATTATAGAATAAATAATGTTGAAGTTGTTGAAAAAGATAATATTTACCATAAAGAGAAGTATACTAGAGAGATTAAAGGCAAAGTTACTGAAGAAATTAGACAGAGTTGGAGAGAACAAGCCTTAAAAAGAACACAGGATCGCCGAACATTTATAAATGAATACAAGTCAAAATGTAGTTGTAAAAAATGTAACGAATCCCGTTCATATGTTTTAGATTTTCACCATATAGATCCAACACAAAAAGATTTTGATTTAGGAAACGGCAGCAAATATGGAATAGAAAAATTAAAAGAAGAATTAGAAAAATGTATTACGTTGTGTAGAAATTGTCATGCTGAATTTCATTATTTAGAAAAAGAACAAAATATAACTATACAACAATATTTAGAATAGTATAACTATTATCCCCTTTAAGGCAACCAATTTGGTTGCCTTTTTTTATATTTATATTCAGTAAACCATTGAAAATTAATATATGAGAAACCTACTCATGGTTGTTCTCGCAATACTAATGGTAAGTTTTGTGAGAGATCATGGTAAAAAAGCTGAAGATAAAGTTCAACCACAACAATCAATTAATATTAATATACCTCAGCAGTAACAACAACCAGCTGCTGCAAGTAAAACAGTAATTATAAAAGAAAAACCGTCTCCAGTAGATAAAGATGTTAGAAAAGCTGAGCAAAGTGAAAAACCAGCTAAGAAGAAAAAAGATGGAGATGAATTTAAAGAAAAAGAACCACAGTGGTAAAACGTTTATATAACAACTAAAATCAAAAGTATGACTTTCAAACAATGGTTAATTGACCTTTTTAAAGATGAAAGAGGTTCAACATCAATCAAACCTGTAATTGCATTTATAGGTTCTTTATTTCTCTGTGTTACTTTGATATCAAACAGCTACTCAAACAAAGACATAGTTCCATCAGACAAATTAGTTGATGCTGTTATGATCATCACAGCAATAGGAATGGGTGCTGATTCATTAGATAAGTTTTCTTTTAAAGGAAAACCAGCCGATGAACCAAAACCATCTGAACCAGCTGAACCAAAAGCTTAATTAGGGGAGCTACGGCTCCCTTCCCATTAAAAATTAAAAGTATGAAAACTATTTTAAATAAAATAGGTGACAAGTTGATTTATGTTTATCTATATTTGTTAGGAGCATGGTTAATATTTGCTTTTTGCTTTCAAATATATGGTACATACATTGAACTTACAAATCCTACAAAAGCACAAAACATATCCAACCAAATTGATTGGAAATTAGACGGAACATTTAAAGACAACCCAAATAATATTTGGCATTAGTATGAAAAAATTAATAATATTTAGTTTATTATTTATAAGTGTATTTGTGAAAGGACAAACTATTGGTTCTACTAAAACAGAACAATATACTGCTTCTTTTGAAAAGAAAATTGATATTAGTCAATATATGGATTACAATGGCCCTACTATCCCTATTCAAATTTTAAAATGTGGTATAGGAGATGATTTATATGAACAATACCCTGAACTCAAAGAGAAGAAAGTTGGCTTGGGAGTTGCTAATATTACGCTTGAGTATCTTGAAAATCTTAATCGTTTTAGTTTTACTGAAGATAAAACTGAAATTAAAAATCGTATGGTTAAGCAATTTCAAGCGTCACAAGCCGGAATCTCTCAAGATAAATTGGACGGACGAGGAAAGATTAGATTAGCACACTACTTTGTTGAAATTGAAGTATACGATTGGAGTGTTAGTGATGATGAAGAAGTAAATTTATCTAATGGAGTTAAAAATTTAGTAGTAACTCGATTGGGCTTACAAGTTAGATTCACAGATGCTGAAACTGGAGAAATAATTGCAGCCTCTGGTTTAGGTGAGGCTAAAACTACTCGTGAACTAACTTTTTTATCAGACGCTACTGTTGATCCAGTTAAATTTAACCAATCAACAGTTTCAATAGCAACTAAAAAAGCACTTGATATAGCTTGTGCTCGTATTTTGAAAAGAATGATTGATAAAAAAATATTTGAAAAATGACCAAACTGCTATGTTTATTCGGATTCCACAAATGGATTGATTGTGATGAATGTGAATTAACTAGTACTGTATCGATAATGGAAAGATGCACTAAGTGTGGAAAAATAAGATCAAACTAAATCATATGGGAACAGCTGCTAAAAAACCACGTCCAAAAAGATCTAAAAGATCAGGCGTTAAAAAATTTAAACAATATATGGCTAATTGGGCCATACTTAAAAAACTAGGGTTCTTCTCTTTATTAATAGTTTTCTTTATGAGTTGTGATACACCTTATAAAGTAATTGAAACTTATTCAACTGATTCAACGGGTAAAACTGTGAAAACAGTTCAAAAACTATATTCTAATAATAATGATGTACCACCACCTGCCTCATTAAATATAATTTCATCCCCGTTTTTTTATAATCCTTACCCTTATTATGGTTATGCTTATGCTGCTCCTAGAATAATAGTACCCATTAGACCAGTTATCATTCCTAGAAACCATATTAGACACTAATGATTGTTGAAAAAAGCGTTACACATAATAGTTCTATTATTAGTTAGCTTAGTTGCTAAAAGCCAAACTATTGTTCAAACTTATATTGATCCTTGCGATAATAAAACATATACTGTTACGTTTCCAATCCAGTTAAATGTTATTACTATAGTAGTAAGAAACCAATCTAAAACATTTACTTATTCTCAAGCACAAAATGGAGCAATACAACAGTGGGTTAATTCTATATTTTCACAACCATGCCCTGTATCACAAATAATAACATCAACTATAGCGGGCACTGTATCCCAAGCAGCTTCACAAGCTGCTAGTTCGGCAGCGTCATCTGCATCATCGTCTGCTGCTGCTACTGCTAGCTCAGCAGCAACAAGTAGCTCACCACCACCAACCACTTCATCACAATCATCTTCATCATCAGAGTCATCATCTTCATCTTCATCAGAATCATCGTCATCATCAAATTCAGATAGTAAAAGTTCAAATAACAGTAGTAGCGACCAAAAATCAGATTCAAAATCTGATAGTAAATCAGATTCAAAATCAGATAGCAAAAAAGAAGAACAAAAGAAAAAGGAAGAGGAAAAGAAGAAAAGAAAAAACAACGAGCTATAAACCCACTATTACTATCTTCTGATTTAACAGCAGGACAGGGTTTAGATAAGAAATTTACTACAATTATATCTTTAGGTATTAATAAATCATCATCAATAGAAGGTTCAAGTTGGGGAGTTGGGGCAATGATTTGGAGTGATTTAAAACAATTTGCTTTAACTGCTCATAAAACTGATATGATAATGGATAGTAAAGGTCAATTAGACCACATGACCAGCTATTCATACACATTTGCTCACGTAGCCGGAATGGATATGACTATGATGGGTTATACCTGGATTAAACCATCTAAAAAATATGGAGTATATGGTTGTAATGTAGGAGTAGTAAATTATAAAACTAATGGTGATTATACCGTTAATACGTCATTAACTTGGTTCTGGACTAAACCCTTTCAAATAACTAAACGCAAAATATTATCACCAGGAGCCTTTATAATATCATCACCATACACTTATACTACAAATGTAGGACCAACATATAACAAAAATATATCAGCAATGGTAGGAACGGGTTATACTTATATTATTACTAAACGTTTTGCATTTGCCCTTGATTATAAGATGTCAGTATCAACTACACCAGGCACACCTATACTACATAATCTGCTAGTTGGTTCTAGAATGGCATTGTAATTTGGATTTGGCAAAATAAGATTGTATCTTTAAGTTTATGATTAAATTATTATTTATACTCTTATTCAACACACAAGACACAGTTACAGCAACAACATATAAGTTGATTCCTGCTGATAATGGATCTTATGGCAAACAAGTAGCAAGTGGTATTAAAATAAATACTAAATCACCCCATTCAAATAGAATTATAGCTGTAAGTAGAGATTTACTTAGGCAATATCCTTTTCATAGTTTGGTGCTTGTAAAAGGAGCTGGTAAATTCAGTGGTGTATATAAGGTTGAGGATGTGATGAACCCAATGTGGACTAAACGAATTGATATTCTAATTAATTATAAAACAACACAAGAAAGATTTGATAACGTAACAATTAAACATTATGAAGCACATAAAAGCAATCTTAAGTCTCGCAAGCGTAGGCATGTTATTTTACATCATCTACCATCAAAGAGAAGAAATAAAGCAATTAAAAGCAAACACAGTAGTAGATACTCTAAACATAAAACACTCAAACGTCGAAATAATTGATAGTTTGAATGAAGAAATTTTCAATTTAAAAGCAGAGAGTGGAAGAAATGAATTATCTTTAGAACACTTAAAGGAAACAGATCCTAAAGCAGCAGAGGAGTTTGAAAACTTCTATAACCACGAAACTGAGTAGTTATGAAACACTATCAAAAACTTCCTATCCCAAGCACATCAGCTTGGGGTAAGAAGTCAATATGGCATTGGAGAATAAGAGGATTTTTTACTAGTATTAAAAACATAGTGAGATGGATTCCTACTATCTGGAAAGATAGGGATTGGGACGATTTTTATATTACTAAATTACTTCAAAAGAAAATTGAATTTCAAAGAAAGTATTTGGTAGAGCACAATCGCCATACTAATATTGATAGAGATAATTTTTGGATGACAGTTGTATTAAATTTGATTGAGAAAGAACATGAAGAATTCTATTCATTAGAAAAATATGATTACGAAAAGTCAGATTGGGTATTTATTCCATCTAAAGAATTTATTGATTCATTTGAAATAGAAATAAACACTGCTTGGGAAAACTTAGATGCATATCTATCTAAATACCCAGCTTCAATTCGTAGAGTTAAAAAGCAATATCCTGAAAAAGATTTCAGTAGAAAGGAAACTTTAGCATTGTATGTTGGGATGCACAATCAACAAAGATGTAGAAACTTAATTTTTGAAATATTAAAACGTCATTTATATGAGTGGTGGGACTAAAACATACGAACAGATTATTGATGATGCGTATAAGAACTATACAAACTATCCATTGCCAACAATACACGACCACCGTACAAACATTCTTTAATACACGACCACCGTACAAACATTCTTTATCAAAATATGTTTAAAGGTTGGTGTATATTAAACGGACGTTCGATATAATAGATGAAGTAGAAGAAAATGAGTGGATGTTTTGGGAACAATGGTGGATTGAATTATTTAATAGTTGGGGAATTAAATTATTAAATAAAGGTGGAGGAGGTCCTGAACACCAAACAGAGTCTACTAAAAAACTAATAGGAAACAAACAAAAAGGAATTAAAAAACCAACAGTAAGTAATAAACTTAGAGGCCAAAAAATAAATTGGGATTTAGGAACTAGTACTGCAGTTTTGCAGTTTGACAAACAAGGAAATTTCATATCAGAATATAAATCTATGGGGGAAGCTTATAGTAAAACTGGAGTGCCTAGTTCAGCTATATGTGAAGTATGTAAAGGTAGAAGAAAATCAGCCCATAAATTTGTATGGAAATATAAATCAGCAATCAAAGCACCTTTATCAAATTAATATATTTATTTATGTGATACATTTGTTCTCTCATAGAGGTAAGGACCACTTAGTGGTAGAAACTGAGTTAGAGATAACTGAGAAGAATGTAGTATCTAAAGTGAATATAACAGTTGATGTAACAAATATTCCTGAAAAAGATAAACTATTCATATACAAAATAGTAAATAAAGCCTTTAACAAACGTTTCATAATTGCTCCAAAACAACCTCCTCCTAAAAAACCTTGGTATCAATTTTGGTGAAGGCAAAATAGTTATATAAATTTAAGTTATGAAAGCAGTTATAATTGGTGATATCCACGGCCACGATTCATGGAAACAAATTGTAAAACAAAACCCAGACGCAGATAAATTTATCTTCGTAGGCGATTATTTTGATTCATTTAGTGTACCTGGCTTAATGCAGATGCATAATTTTAAAGAAATTATTGAATTTAAAAATACATCTGGTAAAGAAGTTATAACATTAATAGGCAATCATGATTTTCATTATCTACCAGAAATAAATGATAAAGCATCAGGTTACCAATATAAATTAGCTCCATCTATTGGTTCGTTGTTAAATGAAAATAGAGAGCATTTACAAGTAGCCTATCGCTTTGAGGACTTTGTATTTAGTCATGCTGGTATTAGTAGCGAATGGATGAATGATATATTTGGAAATGATTGGACTGTAGATAATATGGTTGATAAAATTAATGAATTATTTTTTTACAAATCACATTTAATTAAATATCGTTCATTTAAAGAAGGTTATTTAGTTCAAGGTTATGGTGATGAACCATTTCAAGGTCCATTATGGATTAGACCCAAATCATTAATGAGAGTTAATAGAGAAACATTGCGTGAACAAGTTATACAAATAGTTGGCCACACAATAATGAATACAATTGATATTGAAGGAAAATCTACAGGTGGTAGATACTATTTTATAGATACACTACCCAGAGAATATTTAATTATTAACAACAACGTTATAAGCGTTGGTAAATTTTAAGTTATGATCTATTTTATTATCATTATCATTTATGTTTTAAGTGCTTATTTTAATTGGTTATGGGTTAGTTTAGCTCACTCCAAAGGAGGAATATACAGTAGCATTTACCCTGATAGTGGAGATTTAGTTATATGTTTTATGCCTGTTTTAAATACTGCTTTTTGTATCTCTATGTGGTTAGGTAATTGGCCTATAGAAAAAGAGGAAAAGGAAAAATTATTAGATAAATTCTTTAAAGTTAAAAAATAAATTACATGAGTGACGGAATAAATTTTCTTTTCAAATTAGCAATTTTTGGTGTCATTTCAATATTTGTGTTTATTGGTTACTTAGTTTATAAATTTATTGAACTTGGAAATCCAAAACCGATAATCATCGAATCAAAAACAAAACTAACACCAGAAATTAAGTTACATACTGATGGTAAAACAATTGATACCATTTATGTTTATAAACAGAAAATAAAATAAAATATGGAAGCATTAGGGAACACAATTGTAGTAACTTTTGCATTAGCAACTCTTACTTTTGTAGGTTTTATAATTAAAGGAGTACAACAAAGAAAAAAAGAAGGTTATGTGGAAGATAACATTGAATAAAGGACAAAAACTATTTTTTACATCAGACACACATTATAATCATAAAAACATTTGTAGAGGCATTACTAATTGGAGAACACAGGATGGTAAAATACCTATAGACCAAACTAGAGATTTTATCACATTGGAAAAAATGAATAGTACTATTGTAGATAATATCAATTCAGTAGTAGGTCAGGATGATATTCTAATCCACTTGGGTGATTGGTCGTTTGGTGGATTTGATTCTACTAAGGAATTTAGAGATAGGATTGTGTGCAGAAATATTTACCTAACATATGGTAACCATGACCACCATATTGAAAATAACAGACAAGGTATTCAAGGTATATTTACAAATACATCTCAATATCAAGTATTGACTGTAGTTACTGATAAAGATACTTATCAGTTTGTTATCAATCACTACCCAATCTGTAGTTGGCATGATATGAATAGAGGTAGAATGCATTTGTTTGGACACGTTCATTTACCTGCTAATAGAAAAATTATGCCTGGTAGAGCAATGGATGTTGGTATGGATGGAAATGATTTAACACCGTACGAATTGAGAGAGATACTTTCAATTCTAAAAGATAGGCCTGTCAAAGCAAACGTCTTACCTTCCGATCATCACGAAGAAAGACTAAAAGGAGAACAATAAAGGTTATGATAAACAATATAGAACTAATAAAGCCGTTACTCAACTTCGAAAACGAAGGTGACTTCTATATGTTATATGTTTTTAAACGTAAGAAGGATCAACCCGAAGGTGAGAAGGATAATCATCAATCCGTTAGAACGATTAGATCATACTGCATCAAATCAATTGAGCAATTAGAAAAACGTTATGATGAAATAATGATGTTATGTGAGGTGTTTAAAGCGAGAGCTTATATTCATGTTCAAAAACAAAACCACAAAGACGTATCATTAGAAATGATGGTAGCGTTAGCTCAAAAAATAAGAGACGGACAACACGAACAACAAAACCTATTTGATTCAGTTGTAGGTCAACTTAAAACATATGAAAAGAGATGGATAGTTGATGTTGATAATAATGATATAAATGTAGTTGATAAAATACAACATATCATTAATAATGTTAAGCCTTATAAAGACAATACTAAAGTTATTAGCGTTATACCAACTAAAAATGGTTATCATTTAATAACTGAAAGATTTGATGTTATGGAATTTGAAAAATATTTTTTAGATGGAGGTATTCCTGATATTCAAAAGAAAAACCCAACATTATTATATTACCCAGATAGTTTAGACTTATAATGACACAACACCAAATACAACAATTGCAAGAGCAATTTCTAGGCAAACGTATTGCTTTTAAGGATAGTAAAGGAGAACTTTTTATTGGGGATTGTCAATTTATTGGTTATAATACATTTATACCTGAGTGGGGGTTTCAAGTAACAATAGATAGACTTCCTGTAAGGCATGTAAATCCATCAACAATAAAACTTTATGAAGAAAAACGTTGAAAATCGAGAATGGTTTATTATATTGAGTGAAGAAGGTTATTTTAAAGGTTTAATTAATGGTGGCAAACCTCAATGGACTGAGTCCATTGAGGAAGCCAAACCATTAGATGATGAAAGAAAACTCTCAACATTAAAAGCAGTATCATTAAATAAAGAATTATTAATTGAATACATTTAAAAGTGGAATACAAACACACAACACGCGTTTACAAAGACGTAGATGAAAACGGAAACAGATTAAAACCACACACAGTAAATTACACTGTATTTTTAAAAGAGGGCAAAGTAGTGGGTGTAAATTCAATCTCAAATTATGGAACAGAAAGAGAATACCCAACATCCGTTAGTGAGAAATCAGACGTTTTCTCATACTTCAGAGGAATATTTGAATAACGTTTATAAACGTTTCCTGAAACAAGTTAAAGAAACAAACTGGGGAGTAGATGAAGAATGCTCCCCAAAACCTAGAGGACGTAAACCAAAACAAGTAGCTAGACTTGAATCACGCCCCCGTACTGAGGGTGAAAGGAGAGTTGCTGAGGTTGGGCAAAATAAATTTTTTAATTTTCACTAAAATAATAAATTATGCCTAGATTTACAGAAAACCTAAACATCGATGTTTGGGAAGATGTTGATATTGATATTGACGTTGAAGATTTTTTTGATGAAATGACTGATGAAGAAAAACAAGAAATGTTAGAATTGTTAGCTAAAGATGGGTTTGGAGTAGCAAATTTATATTCTTCTTCTGGGCGTTCGTCATGGGAATTTGAGTCATGGGAATTTGATGAAGCTGTATTTAAACTTAAAGTAAACTACCACCAACTAACAAATGAAGAAACAGATTTAATTATTAAATTAGCAAAACGATTCTAAATGAATTCAATACAAGCACTTAAATTCAAAAGCAAATACGAATCATTACCTGATAAGTATTTTGGATTTGAGATATTTGAAGAAATATTTCAAGCAATAGCAAAACAAAAACAACTAGTACACAGTGAATTTAATTCAGGATTAGCTAGTGCTGATGCTGCAGTTAGAAGATTGCGTGAGGAATATTATATATTAATTAACCAAGCAATAAATGAGACAGAATGAAAAAATAGTAAATTACGCCTACTCTATAATGAGATGCAGGGTAAATTAATATTCATTGGTAAGTGTATTGGTTATGGCATTCCATATTCTACACAATATTCAAATCCTGAAAAAGTAGACTACCATACTAGTGGTTATGTTACCTTACCACAGGCAGAACCAAATGGGTTATTTATGCCGAATAGTTCTGAAGGGACTTGGTTGATGTTGTTAGACGCTGACGGTCAGCCGCATCCAGTTTATGTTGAACCAAGAGTAGTTGTATCACCTTTTAAATTAAATATATAACATGAAACAAGTATTAGCAGGTTTAGGTATTTTAATAGGTCTAGTAGTAATAATGATGGGAATATCATTAGCGTTTGGTTGGTTTGATGTTGGTTATACCAAAACAGTTGGTAAAGCACAACAAAACGCTGAACGTACAGTATTTGAAGAATCACAATCTTATGTTGAAGGTAAACGTCAGGAAGTAACTAAACTTCGTCATGAATATCTTATAGCAAAGGATAAAGATGAAAAAGAAGCTATTAAAGCAACTTTAAGATCATCTTTGGCTAACTTTGATAAATCAAAATTAGATTATGATTTAAAAGCATTTATTGACTCAACAACATATTAATATTTATAGTAAATAATTATTTTCATGAAAAAAGTATTATCTCTTTTAGTTCTTTTGTGTTTGTTGGTTTTATTTGGGTTTTCGCAAGATACAGTACGTATTACACACACCAATTATACAACAGTATTTAGTAAATCAAAACACTACCCTGTATTAGTTGAATGGTGGGAAACAAAAGCAAAAGATGGTTGTGATAAACCTTTACCACGTAAAGATCAATTCGCACCAGACCCACAACAAAAAGAATTAACTAGTATCGTTAAAGACTATGTTGGTTCAGGTACAGATAGAGGTCATATGTGCCCAGCGGCTTCAAATGAATGTCAAACTCCATTAGTATTAACTGAATGTTTCTACATGTCAAATATGGCTCCACAATACCATTCATTAAATGCTGGGGATTGGAAATCATTAGAAACATTAACACGTGATTTAGCTGTTAAAAATGATTCAGTACATGTATGGGCTGGTTCAGTGGGTGTTGCTAAAACATTTGGTCCTCATAATGTAGCTATTCCTACTCAATGTTGGAAAGTAATTTATATTGTTAAGACTAAAGAATGGATGGCGTTTGAATTTGACAACACAACAAACAAACCAACAGGTCTACATTCACACCAAGTAACAGTAGCTGATGTTGAGAAATTAACTGGCTTTAAATTCAAATAAGGCAAAATAAAGGTCATACATTTATTAGGTAATAAAATAAAAAAGCATGATTACAAATAACCCAACCCTAGTTACAAATTGCTTACAAATTGAAGCAGTGGTTAGAATTATGGTGATGAAAGGTATTGATGATAATGAAAGTTTAGTAGAGGTAGTAAATAGTGTTTATCATCCTAAAACTGAACTTGAGCAAGAAATGTATAGTGAAGCTATCATACACGCTAAACAAGGTGTTTTAAATTAATTAGAGAAGGTAAAGTCCCTCTCTTATCTTAATAAGGTCAGATATTTACGGCCAGTAAAAATCCTGTTACATGAAACATCTATTTCAACGCAAACCTAAGATTAATGAGCAAAATATAACAATGCACTTAATAGATAAGCAACTTGCTTATGTGGGTAAAACTTGGAACGATATTAAAGATGATCCTGAGTGGTTTAAAAACAATCAGATTACTAGATCACAATATAATGAATGGAAAGAATACAGTATAAAAACAATACAAAAAGTTTATAAATTCAATAAACAACAAGCTGAATATGAATTTAGCTGGTTTGATTTAGGTTATGGATTATCAATTAAAAAATAGTTATGATAGCAAATTTTAATTTAAATGCAGATCATGTATCTGTAAAAACATCATCAGTGATTAGGTTGAAAGAGTATTTCACGTTAATAGGACAGGAAGGTCCTGTAGATTTAATAGTTAATATTGAAGCTGACTTTGAAGGTATTGATCCTAAATACCATGAAGTGTTACTTAATATGTTAACGTCTAAATACTTAAACAAGGTAAGTTATGGAGATAATCCATTTAGTCAATGTTTACCTTTAAAGAAAAGAAGGTGGTGGGAGTTCTGGAAATCAAAATACTTTCATTAATATTTATCAATAATAAAAATAACATGTCAATCCAAACAAAAGACGAAGCACAAGACAAAGCATCAAACCGTGTAGATAGATCATTAAAGAAAAAAACAAAATATAAACCACTAAATGAAGAAACATGGGGAGAATTAACACGCAGAGGTGCTTCACTTAAAGAACAGTTGGAATGGATTCATTTTAGAAAAAAACAAAAAGATAAAAATGGGTAAACAAGACGAATTAAGAGCAATAGCAGTTTACTTAGAAGAAGCAGCAGAGTATGGTTTAGAAGCAGAAGTAGTTTATACTGCTCTAAAGTTAATGCAGGAAGATCCTACATTGTCTCCAGCACAAGCAGTTCAGTTAGGTGCTGATGAATGGGTAAAATAATTGGGTAGGCACTATTAAGTGCCTATCTTTATTTCAAATAAAATAATTAGTTATGATTTGGCCTACACTTTACAAACGTTCAGTTACAGGTAAAGTATCTACCTGGTATGTTCAAACAGATAGAAATTGCTTCAGAACAGTTAGTGGATTTGAAGACGGACAGAAAGTTACATCTGAATGGACTTGCTGTGATGCTAAAAATGTAGGTAAGAAAAACGCTACTACAGCCGAACAACAAGCAGATGCTGAAGCACAAGCGATGTTTGATAAACGCAAAGCATTAGGTTACTTTGAAAACGTAGCTGACATCGACACACCAATCTACTTCAAACCAATGTTAGCTCATGATTATGAAGATTATAAGGATAAAATTACATCATCAGCAATCTTCAGTCAACCAAAACTAGATGGTGTTAGGTGTATTGTTAAAAGTGATGGTATGTGGTCTCGCAATGGTAAACCAATCATTTCAGCACCTCACATCTTCGAATTATTAAAACCATTATTTGAGGCTAATCCTGACTTAATATTGGATGGTGAATTATATGCTGAACGCAGCGTAACTGATTTTAACACTATTATTTCATGTGTTAGGAAAACAAAACCAACAGCTGAGGATTTAGAAATATCTAAACAATATATCCAATATTGGATTTATGATATACCAAGTGTTGATGATGTCTTCTTACAAAGAGAAGCATACTTATGTGGTTTAGAATTACCTGATTGCTGTGTTAAAGTAATATCTACAACAATGAGTAGTGAAGCTGAGGTGATGTCTGAATATAAAAAGTATATTGAACAAGGTTATGAAGGCCAAATCCTTAGATTAAATTCACTATATGAAAATAAGCGTTCAAAATCACTATTAAAGCATAAATCATTTAAGGATGCTGATTTTACAATATTAGGTGTAGTTGAAGGAAAAGGGAATCTGCAAGGTAAAGTTGGTAAATTACAGTTTGAAATTAATGGTAAACCATTCGAATCAGCAGTTAATGGTACTTGGGAATATTTAGAGGAATTATTCAAACGTAATGATTTAATAGGTAAAACAGCAACAGTTAAATATTTTGAACTGACCGAAGATGGAATACCTCGCTTTCCCAAAGTAATCGAAATCAGAGACTATGAATAATACAGGAATATCACTTTACATATTGTTTATTATGTGTGTTGCATTTCTAATTATACTATCACCTAAAAGATTTAAAAAATGAACAACAACATACAAGAATCTTACTGCTCGTTCGAAGTGAGCAAATTACTTAAGGAGAAAGGATTTAATGCGCTATTGTTCGTTCGATGAGCAGTTAATTAAAGACAAACATTCCTCACCTCTGAAATAGAATTGGCACAACTTTAATCGTATATTCATATCACAAAATAAACAAACAGTTATGGATAATCAATGGGTACAATCAGGTAATAACTTCTTTATTAGAGAAGTATCTAATAATGTTAAAGCTATTCCTCCAGCTATTTACAAAATAGAATCTACACCTCAAGGTGAGCTCTATCTAGCCCAGGTACAAGACATATATGAGTTTCCTTACAAAGTGTATGGTATTGAAACTAAGTTCATTGAGCGTATTTCAAAAACATATGACAATACTACTGGTAATTTAGGTGTATTGTTGAATGGTGTGAAAGGTACAGGTAAAACAGTTACAGCAAAACAGATTTGTAATAATTTCATTAAACAGGGAATGCCCGTAATTATTGTTCATTATAAATTTGAGGGTATTCCTAATTTCATTAATGATATTCAACAAAACGTAGTTATATTAGTTGATGAATTTGAAAAAATATATCCTGAAAGAGATCACTCCGTATTAACAATTATGGATGGTGCTATGGATAACGGGTTTAGAAAAGTGTTTTTGTTAACTACAAATGAACTGTATGTTAGCCAAAACATGATTCAAAGACCAGGTCGTATTCGTTATTTAAAAACATATAAAGATTTATCACGAACTGCTATTATGGAAATAGTTGATGATAAATTAATACATCCTGAATTAAGAGATGTAACAGTAGAATTCATTTCACGTTTAGAAACAATTACTGTTGATATTGTTAAAGCAGTAGTTGATGAAGTGAATATTCATAATGAAAATCCTAACGACTTTAAGGATATATTCAACATCAAAATGTTAGAAAATAGATACAATCTATATCTAATTAAACCTGGAGTTGCTGGTGATGAATTAGTTAAATCAAGTGTAAATGTATATCCTTACAAATTTGATGAAAACTGTTTAGGTATGGACTTTGAATTAGATGGATACGAATATGGTGAGATTGTAGAAGTGTTAAATGAAAATATTATTGCTGTGTCCGATTACGATAAAGATGAAGAAAAACAGAAAATAACACACTATAGAGTAGAAAAGGTAGTACAATATCATTATGCGTTTTAAGTTAGGTAGGGCACAATAAGTGCCCTATCTTTATCTTACAAAATTAAAAGGTTATGATAGTACATTCTTACATGGTTCCAATCATTTACGATTCACATTTAGATAATAAACGCTATGTTATAGCTGATGGTAAATGGACTGAAGTCGCTAATAACTTCAAGTCAAGTGATATAATGTGGTTCAAACGTCCATCTAAAGGTGAAAAAATGAAGCATTAAAGATACAAATGGAATGGGAAGTGGATGGTTCTAAAGGTAAGAAGTATAAAGTAGCAGTAGATGATGATAGATGGAGCTGTACTTGTCCTGCATTTGGTTGGTCAGGTAATTCTCGCACTTGTAAACACATTACTCAAATCAAAACTGAAAATGGATGGAACTAACTCAACGCATAGCAACGTATACTCCAAATAAGTATAACCCATATTACTGGTGGCGTCGTTTTAAACCACGTCAAACACTACACCCATATCGCTCATTACAAGAAAAAATAGTAAATGGTGATTATGAGACTAGTGATTATCATTGGTGGTGGTTACACGAAAAACAACTTGAGCAAGAAGCATTATTAAAGGAAAAATCAGTTGAAAAACAACATGAATTAAGAGGTATATTTGGAGAACGTAAACGTCGTTTATTAGCTGATTTCCAGAAAGATGAAGCTAAAATACTTGAAGAAATGTATAAGGATTTCTCTGTTGCTTTTAGAATGACACGTGAACAAGTAGAAGAAGAAATGTTACAATTTGATGGAGGGTTGGCAGAATTTCATTCTTATCTTCAAGATAAGAAATTAAAAAACCAAATCAATAATGGAAAATAGAAACAACTGGCGCTTATTAAACGACCAACAAATCAAAGACATTACTAAACAAGTAGCTGAGGATTTAACAAAATACTCTGAAGAATCAGCATCTACATTAGTAGACCATTGTTTAAGAGGTGATGCTGAGGGTTTACTTGAAATAATCAGCAATTGGATTGAAATTGCTGAAGATAAGGTTATTGAAAATATTAATTATCAATTAAACGAAGATCAATATGATTTCAATATTCATCCTACTGATAACATTACTTTTTAGTGCTGTTATGTTAATATTGATTTTATTCTTAATATTAATATTAGGTGAAAACCTAGTAGCTAAGTTTCCTAAATCATTATTTACAACATGGTGGAGAAGAAATGTTGTAGGAGAAGATGAGTGGTCAGAATAAAAATCGTAAATTTATTTCAATGAGTACATTAATTATACATCCAGATGACCGCAGTACAGATTTCCTACGTCCAATCTATGCTAAGGTACCTAATGCTACTATTGTTACAGGTGGTATCGATAAATCAGATGTTGCCCAATTAATAGCTGAGCATGAACAAGTTATGATGATGGGTCATGGTTCACCATTTGGTTTATTTGCTGTGGGTGATTGGAGAGGAACATATGGTTATATTATTGATTATACAATGGTACCTATGTTAAGACAAAAAACTAATAATGTATTCATTTGGTGTAATGCTGATAAATTTGTAAATACTTATAATTTAAAAGGCTTTTACAGTGGTATGTTTATCAGTGAGGTAGGTGAGGCTTATTATTGTGGTTTACCTAACACTAAACAAGAAACCGTTACAGCATCAAATAATTACTTTGCTGAGTTAGTAGGTGAAGTAATAGCTGAGAAACCACTAGCCGAAACATATACCTATGTAAAGGAAAATTACGGTTTACTTGCTGAAAGTAATCCTGTAGCATTATATAATTTTAACCGTTTATATTTAAATTAAGATATGTCACGTATTAAAGAATTAAAACAACAATACCCAGAGTTAGATATATCAATTATTGATATGTTGTCTAATTTCGATCCTACAGGTAAAAATAAATATTTACCTTTAATGTGTCGCGTAATAAAAGAATATGCATTGACACGTTACACAGCTAATGATTATAGTAAATATGATATACAATCATATTGGGGAGGTAAATTTGTAAAAACTTTAGGTATAAATTGTGATGATATAAATGATGAAGATAAAGTTAAATTCATGTTATATAGATTTCTGACGGAATCTTCCACAATGGATAAATGTATACTTTCATTAGAAGCTTTTATGGACACAAATGAACGCAACATTATCCAAGATAAAGACTTAAATAATTATAAAACAGTACAAGATATTGATAATGCAGTAAATGAAGCTCTATTATTAACACAAAATAAAGAAATGGAAAAACACACTATCCGTGTGTTTGAGAATGATGAATGGCTAATACTGCGTCCACTTACATTTGAATCATCAGCTAAATATGGGTCAAATACAAAGTGGTGTAGTACCATGGCAATGGATAAATCACATTTCTATCGTTATTGGAATAGAGCTACGTTGATTTATATATTAAATAAACAAACAAATTATAAAGTAGCATTACATAAATACAATGATGATGATGATGATGCAGTTCACATTGATGATGCAGTTCACATTTGGAATGCAGCTGATAGAGAAATTAGTTGGTTTGATGTTGAAGTTCCTGCTGAATTATTTCCAATAATTAAAGAAGAAATAAACAAAAATAAATGTAATAGAGAATTTTGTGATGATGAATTACAAAAATATGTTATTAAAACATGTGTAGGTTTTGAAAAAATATCTCCAATTCCTCCTCCTACACTACAAGAACCAGAATCAGAATTACCAAGTGGAATGGATATAGCATCAGCACTTCAAGATATAGTACTACAAAGAAATCTTGATCAAGGACAAAACGAACCAGGAAGATTTTACGAATAAACCTCAAACTAAAAACAATAATACAATTATGGTTACATTAATGCAAACAGAGAAAACTTATGAAGTTAATTTTAATAATGAAAGTTATATAGTAACAGTTATATTTGATGCAACATTAAATGATACACAATACGATGTATTTAATGAAGAAGGACATGAAGTGTTTGGACAGGAAGAATTAGATGTAGTTTCTTATTTGGAAAGTCAAATCGACTAAATTAAATTTAAAATAAAAACAAATGGCAAAACACCCAGCAAAAGTAGAAACAAAAATAGAAATAGAAAAAGAAGAGATTGAAGTACAAACCATTACTTTAACTAAAGAACAATTCCAAGAATTAACTGATGTTAGAGATAAATTAGAATTGATTGGTGATGAATTGGATGATATTGAAGGTGAAGATTTGTTTAATATAGGTAAACAAATAGGTAAAATACAATCTAAAGTAGATGATCTGTGGGAAAAATTGATAAGCATTACTTACTTCAGGTAAAGGGGTAGATGAAGATGAAGAAGAAAATGATATGTTTATTAATTTTGGTTAGTTCTTTAAAATACATAGCAACTACTGATTAATACTAAACAGTAACCACAGTCTCGTATTAAATCGAAGGTTATCTCACAGTTGTAAGATGTGAGTGGTTTAGATTAATATAAATAGTAATGATATTCGTGGGGTGGGTGATAGGGAGAGAAATAATAGAATAATAAAACCCAGCAAACAACTAACATAAAAACACACAAATATATGAAAACAACATCATTACTGAGTATGATAGGGTGGATTTTAATTATTATAAGTTGGCTATTACCTAATAAATGGTTTGTGTATGCTAAAAAAAATAAACTAATTACACAAATAATAATAAATGTTATAGCTTCGATAGTGTTTTTTACTGCTATGTATGTGGATTTAATTAACTAAGAGTAGCGAGTTTTTTGCGTTTTTGTTGCGTCTTTTGCGCACTTTTAATTGATTAAGGGTGATGTAGTGGGTGTAGCAAATGTATAAAACAATAGTAATGTGTATAAATGGTGAGTATAGTGGTGTGGGGAGTGATGTATTGGGTGGTAATAGTATGTGGAATGGGAGTGATGTGGTGGTATGGTGGTGTGGTGATTGGCGTTCCGTTTCTTTTTGTGCCACTCCACCTCCTTTTTTATAAAACCAAATATATACTTCATGCTAAACGCGCGAAATTCATAGATCAACACACGCGAAAGGCTCGCTAAACGCGCGAAATTCATAGCTGAATAGGTTTTTTGCGGCAAAGTTTTTTCGTACATTTAATATATAAACAAAAACATTAGTTATGAAAGACAACAAAATTATGCCTGAAAAAGGTATTGTGTATGAATGTTATAAGAGTTTTACTGATATCCATAATGGTAGATGTCGTAAGGGACAGAAATTTGAGTTAGGAAAATCAGGTAGTGATTTTATTTCTATGAACAAAGCATCAGGCCGTGGTGTAAGTATTATGGTGAAAAAAGATAAATTTGCTGCACATTTTTGTCCAGCCGCTACTAAACCCACCACTCCTCCTCCAACAATGAAAGCTTCAAAACCAGCTCCATTTAAAAAAGGAGATAAAGTGAAAGTTTTGTCTGTACATGGTAGATTTGGTCATAGTTTTCCAAAAAATACTATTGGTGAAGTAACAGATACTCATTATAATGATGGTAGCATTTGGGGGATTGATGGTAGCATTTGGGGGATTTGTGTAAAAGCAAAAGATGAAATAAATGAAAAGCCATACAATCAAGTAATCCCATCAAATGAATTACAACTTTTTGTTGAGGAAGTATGTGAACATAAAGCATCAAAACCCGCTCCAACCAAATCACCATTTGCGGATGCACTTTATTTACCGGAAGGAAGTAAATTAAAAACAACGTTTAGTGAACTTCCGTTTATGGTTGGAGAAGGGTTGGCACCTGAGGGATTAGAGGGAAAGTGTTTAGCCGTGTATAGTCTTTATGAAGCACATATTATTGAAGGACCAACGGGACATCAAATTATCTATTTTACACGCAAATAGTTTTTTCATAACTGAGGCACCAAGAACTACCGTCACAAGACGGTGGTTCTTTTTTTTATCTATGTTTATCTGTGTTTAATGTACAAGCAGCCTACCTCTGATCTCTTCACCTTGTTTTGTTTAGGCGCCCGTCCAAACGACAACATCAATTTAAAATTTTTTCTTTGCCACACAAACATTTTTTTTTGTCACAACAACCAACGTACATTTACGATATGAAATTAATAGAAAAACCTTTTATTGTTGGTGGTGCTCAGTTGGGTACCTACAAAACATACTCCGAAGTAGAAGAGGAGTTAGCCAACCCGCAACCGGCGGATAGAGTGCTACCAGCTCCATTTTTTTACGAGAAACGTTTATTCTTTTTTCTGATCAAAAAACATGAGCCCGGTGAAAAATTCTGGCCTAAGGGAGGATATGAGGTTCGAGATGAGGGAGGTGGGACCAGATGCTACGAACTAGATCAAGTAATTTTACACCCAGCCGTTGTGAAACACCAAAAGACGCTTGATAAAATGAAGCGTAAGGTGGAAAAGGAACAGAAAAAACGCCTTAGAGAACGGAAAAAACTCGAGAAACCAGAGAAACCAAAACATGGCCGTAGAGGACGACCCGCATTAGATCCCGCAGTTAAAGCGGCTCGTGAAGCGGAGAAGGTAGCTCGAGGAGCTCGATCCGGAGGAAAAAGAGGGCGCCCCGCAAGCGCAAAACCGTCTACACCTCAAACACCAAAACCATCTTCCGGTAGAAGAGGACGCCCGGCGCTCACTCCAGAGGCTCGAGCAGCTCGAGTGAGGGATCGAGAAGTCATTAGACAGAGAACCGGGGGTAAACGTGGCCGTCCTAAAGCAACAAAACGCTGATGGGGCAAGGTTTTGTGTGTATATTTACGTTAACCAAAAATTAAATTTATGTATATCGTAATTGAAACCTTCGACCCTTATTGGCCTTCCATCTGTATGAATGAGGATGGAGAACCCCTTATCTTTCATTTAATACAAGATGCCCAAGCTGAGGCAGCCGATTGCCAGCAAGGAATTGTTGTAGAAATTTAAGATGTGGCGGGGCAAAACCCGCCACTATCTTTCCGTTATAAAATTATTAGTTATGAAATACAAAAAATTATTAGTTATGAAATACAAAATTTATCTTAGTGAAAACCGCGTACCTTACAAATACAAAATTTATCTTAGTGAAAACCGCGTACCTTACCTCCAAAAACATTTGGGTGAGGATAAAGTAAATATTTTAAAAAAAGAAGGTGAAATGTTTTATATTGAACTTACTATTAACAATAGTGTTGATTTATTAAGTTTTTTTCATGCCGGAGTATCTTTTGGAATGAATGTTGGAAAATAGGTTTTGAATAGGCACTGCCCAATACTGAGATTCACATCACAATTATAAAAAACAAAAAAATAAAAAGGTTATGTCAACTAAAAAAACAAAAACAGTAAAAACTGAAACAACAGAAGTAACACCAGTAGTAGAAGTAGCAACAGTAGAAACCGTAACTAAGCGCCGTGGCCGCCCAGTGTTAGAAGGTTCAGCTCGTCAAGCAAGATTAGCAGCACGTGCTGAAAGGATTGCAGCGGGTTTTTCAGGAGGAAAAGGTCGTCCATCTAACCCTCAATCAGCCCGTCAAATGCGTTTAGCAGAACGTGCAGCAAAATTAGCAGCAGGTATCGTTATTAAACGTGGTGCTCCTAAGAAAGAGAAAGTTGAAGCCGCACCTGTTGAGGTATCTGCTTAATAACAAATAGAGAGCTTTGTGAGTAATGCAAGGCTCTCTTTTTATTTTTCATTATAAATTAAATTATAACAGTTATGGAAAAATTAAAACCCGGAACTAAAGTAAGAATTACTGGTAATAGTAATTATCATGGTTTTAAAATTGGGGGATATTTGTAAATTAAAAGAATTACATTCACCTGTTCCATTAGAGAAGAATGGCAGAAATTATTTTGCTTATATATCCGAAGGTGGATGGGTATTAAGAGACTATGATTTTGAAGTGCTTAGTAAAACAAAACAAACATTCAAAGTAGATATGTGTGTAGCTACACCATCCAAAGAGATTAAAGAAAGTTTGTACAAATATGCTAAAAGTAAGGGTGTACCGGTTTATGTGGATGCTATGTGTGCAGGGCACTTTGAAGATTATCGTAACATAGTATTTAGTGGTACAGGAAATGAGTTATGTGGTAACTGCTCAAAATTAGATGATAAAACAAAAACCTGGATAACCATTGAACAGTTTATTGAATATTATGATAGTTGGGAGGAATGTCGACCTAAGACTCTAAAGCTCACTGATGACTATACCGCCAAACTTGATTTCCAAAACAATATAGTTGAGGTGGGTTGTCAGAAGATAGATTTTGAAAAGGTGTTGCAGTTAGCAGAGATGATTAAAATAAAAAAATAAAAGTGGCGGGGCATAGCCCCGCCCTTATCTTCACACCACAAAATTAAAACCATGAAAAAGTATTCAAAAAACATCACTTCGTTTCTAACTCAATTTTTTTTTGGTGTAAGAATTGAGGGTGAGAAACTCAAGAAACCCACCTTCAAAACTGTTACTCCACCTACTCAACCATCTCAATTTGATTGGTTTCAGGAATTTAGAGTAAGTAGCTTACACAACGTAAAACAAAATGTGTGTTTGTAGGTCAAAATTAAATCATTATATTTAATCATTAAAATTAAAAATAGTTATGCAAACAGAAATTAGATACGCCACACCAAACATCCGTGTAGCTCAACTTTTGATTGATATTGCTGAGGAGAATGGAATGACATATGTCCAGTTTATAAAAATTCTATTGAAGATAAATCTTTCCATTGGAATGTTATAAAATTTGATAAACAAAGAAGAAAAATAATTGGTACACAAACAACAGGAGGAGATTGTACCTTTGAGGAGTTCTTAAAAGAAATATCAACACCACTAACTAAAATGAGACTGACTGATGACTATGAGGCTGTAGTTGATTATAGTGGTAAAATTGTAAAGGTGGGTTGCCAAAACATTCCATTTAGTAAAGTAAAAGAATTATATAATTTGATCAAAAAATAAATTTGGAGAAGGTAAAGATTGTTATTACCTTCCTATCCATAAAAATGGTTCATATTTTTAATGGTTTAACGACCCTGAGTTTCCACTCGGGGTCTTATTTAAAAAATTAACAATGAAAAAATTAATAATTGCCATCGTTCTTATCTCATTCCTCAACTCATGTTCTCCAGAATTCGGCTCTAACTTAGGTGGATATAAAGCACCAAACCGTAGAGTATGTTATTTTGGTCAAAGAAATGCTGTTTGGCAACATTAATAACATATATTCATATCAACAAAATAAATAGTTATGCCAGTACTTTCATTACACTCACAGTATCTTAATGCACTCAATCTTCAAGAAGGTGATATCGTTAAAATAACCCACGCAGTACCTAACCATCACATGGAATGGAAAAATAGCTGGACCGAAGGCATGAATAAAGCTGTTGGTAAAACAGGTACAGTTATATCTATAAGTGATAGAGATAGTGGAGTTTGTATCAACATCCAAGGAATAAGTAACTATAACTACCCCGCATACTGCATTGAAGTGGTAGAAAAAGTGGTAGAAAAAGGAAAACCAATCTCAAAAATAAAAATTAGTAAGGATTACACAGCTACCGTCTATCCAGGTGATAGAATTGAAGTAGGGTGTCAGGTAATTGATAAAAACACCTTCAACAAAATAAAAGAAGCATTTGAAAAATAAATATAAATAAGGGTGTGGCACAACCACAGTCGTATATTTACATCAATAAAATAATAAATTAAAAATTAAAAAGTTATGGCAACGAAAAAAAACCAGTACCCCATACAAGACATCATCATGAATGATGCTACTCCAGCAGTTGTAGATATGGTTATCAAGCATCTTAAAGAAATAGGTGTACCGTTCTACAAAGAGACAACTAAATTCGATCCTGAGTATCCGTATTTAATATGGGACAATGACTTTACATTTGTTTCACAATCAAAAAAGTGCGAAAAGATTAATTATAGAAAACCAGTAAGTGTAGGTGAATTCATAGAGGCGTTTATCAAACCAACCTCAAAAATGATCAGTTTGAATGATGAATACAATGCTATCGTTTCAGCAACCGAAGTACAGGTAGGATGTCAAACAATACCAATTAGTAAGGTAGAAGAAATACTGAAGATAGCTAAGCAATTAAAATAGAAAAACCAAAATACAACAATTATGAGGAGGGTCAAAACCCGCCTCTTATATTCACGTCATAAAATTAAATAACATGACAAACATAGAAAAAATCAAATCAATATTCTACGATTATGCCCAAGGGATAGAATGGTTAGAAATAAGTAAAAGTGAATTAGATGAAATAGCTAAAAGGATTGAAACTGAAGTAATGGGGATCAAGGACGATAATGAATTTGTAGGGTTAAAGGATTTAACTAAATGTGATTAGTCAAAACACACAACGTATATTCACGTCATAAAATTAATAAGTATGAAAGTAAAAGAATTGATCGAACGTTTACAACAAGTAAAAGACCAAGAATCAGAAGTGTATATTACAAACACTGACCCAACTGATTACAAAGTAATGTTAAAGTTAGAACCTAAAGACATCAATGAAGACCAAGAATTATTAGGTGATAATATTCTTCAAGATGGTGATATAGAAATCTGGGATGATAAAATAGATGAATATATCGGTCCTAAAGTAGTAACTATTAACTTAGATTATTAAACAAATAAAACGGGGTGAGTCAAAACTCACCTCGTATATTCATGTCATAATAAAAATAAACCAGTAAATAATAAAAGTTATGAAACGTTTAATCAGATGGTACCTTGAAGAAATTTCCCCACGTAGTGTAAAACCTGGTGGTAAATACTATAATGTGGGATACAAAATATTAGTTTCAAACATTTAAGTTAAATTTAGCGCGCGTACAAAAAAGTGCGCGCGTGTTAAAAAAAGTGCCATGAGACCGAGACTATAATAGATGATAGCGGCCCGATAGCGGGATGGTGGCGGATCGCTCCCACGCCAATTGCGGTCCGTCGATGGGCCGTAAAAAAAGATTAAAAGCTATATGTATGTTCACCACTTAAACACCATCCCACCATCGACAGTATATACTAATATACCACGAGTTCCATTTAACCCCTTTTGTATCTTCTTTGCAAATCTTCAAAATTATCTCTTATAAAATTTTTTTGTATCGACAAAGTATATATGTATTGATATGAAATACATTGAAGGTAGCCTAATGCTTACAAAAGAAGCTATGGCTCAACATATACTTGAATTGAAAAAACAACGTGCTAAAGAGTTTGGTCTAACCTTAGAGCAATATGAACAAGCCGTTTTAGAAGGTAAACCACTTACTCCAATACAACAACCAACAACAGGTTCGTCATTTGGAGGAGGTTGGTAGTGGCACAACCCTTAACTACATTTCACACCAATAAGTTAATTTAAGGTTATGAAACATATTACCCAGGAAGAAGCCAAACAATATCGTAAATTAGATCCACACCACGACTTAAAATATAATATGCGACAAGCAATCGCATATACTTTAACTCCTGACCCTCAAGATCCAAAATGGGAAGAAATAACTTACTATGGTGTTAGTTGGATTGATCCAACATCAACACCGCAAGTTCCCCATTACGTTTACATATTAGTAAACCCTTCAGTTCCAGGAGTATGTAAAATTGGTTATACTGAGAGGCTTTGCGTTCGTTTTGGAATTTGAAAATATATCGTTCACAATTTAAACTACAGATAAAATGAGTACAAATGTTGAAGGGCAAAGCGTCAGCCCAAATGACGCAAAACCTGTGTTATCTGATGTGCCTTGTTCGCTTCATTTTGTTGTTATTAATATAGCTGCATTTCAGGCGACAGGTCAAACAGATAAACGAGTGGTGAGCATAAAACTAACTGCCGAACAACAAAATGAACTTAGGCAGAAGGTGAATAGGGTTGATAATGCTTCGTTCTTTGATGTGATGATGAGTTTTGAGTAGGCATATCAGATAATACAACCACTGTTTATGACCGAGTTAAACAAATAAATTCAGCTACAGGAGTTATTACTCCTTGGTACCCGGTATACACATATAAATGTCCAAGTGGTAGATTGCTGGAATATGAAGTTCATCATCATTTAGAACAATTAGGTGTACGTTTAAATCCTAATAGAGAAGGGTTTATTATTTCATCAGATGATGCGCGCGTTATAATTGAAAGGTTAGGAAAAAAATATCAAACAAGCGAGATAAACGCCGAAGAATAGTATATACGGATTTGAGTAGTAGGTGGAGGAGTCCAACAGCTTAAACTGAAGGAATATTTTTTAATATTTATAGATATGGCAAAAGTATACAAAATAAAACTTGAAGATAAAGCAGCTTTATTAAATAAGCTAGAAAAATTAGGAATATCAATTGATAGTTATTCAATTAATGATAATAAATTAGGTGGTTATTTTGAGTTTGAAATTACCAATCCAATTGCCGAACCTACAATTAAAAAGGTTTTAGCTTCATCTCCAAAAATAGATAAAATTAAAGAATCACTACGAAAAATAGTTCGTGAAGAGATTAAAAGTATAAAGAAAGGGTAACTAAAAAGTTATCCTTTTTCTTTGGAAATATAAAATTTCTTCGGTAACTTCATCCTACGGTTGGTTTGAAAAATGAGGGAAAGGAAAAAAGGTAACAGGTAGAAATGTGGGAACGAGAATTACCATATATTTATATATAAACATATATTATGAGAAATAAAAACAATGTATTAGAAAAATTGTCTCAAACTGAAATAACAGTAAATAGAATTCAATTACAATTAAATAGAGGTTTAAGTCAAGATCAAATTTTAGAATCTATTGAACAATTAAAAGATCGAATTGAAAATATTCGTGAAATGATTTCTATTGAACCTGATGATTTTGAACAACAATTCTCACCAAGATAAAAATAATTATGGTTTTAACTATCATGCTTTGGGTTGTAGGTATTCACCTACTTGAAATATTAGGAATAGGTATTTATTTTCTTATTCGTAAAAATAGTAAACTAGAACAAATAGTTATCAATCAACAACAATGGATTGATGCTATAGCTATTAGAATTGACGATGCTAGAGAAAAATTAAATGAGTTAGATCAATTAGGAGCTTTTAAAACCGATGATGAAATTGGATTTTTCTTTCAAAATTTAGTAGAAATTCAAAAAGATTTAAACCAATTTATATCTTCTCAAAAATAAGTTTGGTTATGTTCTTTCCTTTTCATATGATGGATATCAAAAATCAGAAAGAACAATGTATTATGAAGACAATAATGACTACGACATTTTTGGAAATGACAAAGTTGAAATAAGCCTTACTAAAGAAGGCAAACCCCGTAAAAGAAAACCAAAAGAACCTAGAGTTTACTTCACTCAGGATACTGAAGATGCTATTATAAAATATTTAGCAACTGATGATTCAATTCAACGTAATGAAATTTATAATGAACATATTGAATATGCTTTCTATAAGTTAGCAGAAAATATTATTCATACTTTTAAATTTTATTACACTGATACTGATACTATTGAAGAACTTAAACATGAAGTAATTACTTTTCTTCTTGAAAAACTCCACTTATACAACCCAGATAAAGGTAAAGCTTTTTCTTATTTTGGTACTATTGCTAAACGTTATTTAATAGTATATAACGAAAATAACTATAAAAAACTTCAAGAAAAAGTTGAAATAGAAGACATGGATGAAGATAAGTCTCAAACTTTAGCAGGAACTTCTAGTATAGAAGATGATAATTTAACCAATTTTATTGATTATTACATTAAATATATTGATAAAAATTTATCTACAATTTTTCCAAAAAAGCAAGATGCCCAAACTGCTGACGCCATTATGGAATTATTTCGCAAACGTGAAACATTAGAAATATTCAATAAGAAAGCAATATATATCTATATCCGTGAAATGACTGATGTTTCTACTCCTCAGATTACTAAAGTTATTAAAAAGCTAGATGTAATTCGTACTAAATTATTCAATGATTATTATGATCATGGATATATAAAAATTTAATTAATCATATTTATTGATAAACACAATTATGGATTTCAATGGTGTTAATGTATTTGGTAATACGTCTTTAGCAGATTTGTTTAAACAAATACATAAAAATAATAAGGATATTGATAAACAAATAACATCTTTAATAGAAGTTGTTACTCCTTTAGCATCACAAAATGCAGGGTCAGCCGTAATGCTTATGCCTACTGTAAAGGATTTATTAGATGTTAATGTAAAAAATAATGATCAATTAGTCAAAATGGCAGCAATCGTACAAAGAGCTGCTACTGTTAATGGATCTTCTCAAGAACCTTTAATTGACATGAACGAAATACAGTCATTATTGGATGAGCAACAAGCTATTAAAGAAGATGGTCAAAAATTACTTGAAAGTGTTCCACAAGTTCCTCAACTAGAGAAGAAATGAGAATAAGAGAAAATTTATCTGGTATTACTTCAGCTATAGGTAAAAATAACTTTACACCAGCTTCTAAAGCTCAGGTAGGTAGAGTATATGGGGTTGTTACTACTGAAAATACTCCAACAAAAAAACAATATGAACGTGCTGGTGGGGTAAATGGAGTAGGTACTATTTTTTACTTAGATTATGATCAAGCTAAAAATATAGTTGGAGATAATAGTGATAATTTTTTAGATACTTGTAAAACTGCTATTCCATTACAACCAAATATAAATTATTATCCTTTATTAGGAGAATTAGTTTTATTAGATGATTATCCATCAGCTGCTTCTCAAATTTCAAATACGTCTATTCAAAAGTATTATTCCTCAATCATAAATATTTGGAATAACAACCAACACAATTCACAACCAGCTGGAAATACAACTGATTTAGGTTCGTCCTTTGTCGAATCATCAGATATAAGACCCTTGTTAAATTTTGAAGGTGATTTTATTTTACAAGGTAGAAAAGGAAATTCACTTCGTTTTGGTAGTACAACTCGACTATTGAGTAATTTGAATGAATGGAGCAATATAGGTACTGATGGTTCTCCTATATTAATAATAAGTAATGGACATAAACCTTCTGGAAGTATCCATGTTGAACAGATAAATAAAGAAAATTCTTCAATATATTTAACTTCAACTCAACAAATACCTCTCCAACCAGATAGAAATGATATATTAAATTCTATAACACAGCCTACAGCTGTTAATTTATATTACAACTCTCAAGTTATTTTAAATGGAGATAGAGTAGTTATAAATTCAAAATTAGATGAAGTAATGTTATTTGCTAAAACTAATATTGAAGTTAATACAAACAATATTATTAATTTAAATGCCAATAATAGAGTTCATATAAATTCTCCTATTATAAAATTAGGTACAATTCCTCCAAATCCTGAAAATGGCACCCCAGCTCAGTATCCTACAGAACCTTTATTATTAGGGAATCAAACAGTTATATTACTAAAAGATCTTATACAAGCTTTAAACACTTTTGCATCTATAATGAATTCTAATATAACACCACCATCAGGTCTTCCTGTTGATACAGGAGGAGCATCTGCGGGTTTAATGGAAGATCTTAAAGATATTATTAGCAGATTATCTTCACTTTTATCAAAAACTTCTTATACTGTGTAATGAGTAATACTTCTTTAAATATAAATAATCTTATATCGCCTGATATTTTACAAAAAATTGGGAATCAAAATATAAAACCCAATTTACCTGCTTTAAATAATATAGGTAATATAGTTTCTCCAGACTTAGAAACTAAGAAAGCTTCTGAAAAATTGAATAGTGATCTAAATTCTGCTCAAATTTCAATGTCTCAAGAACAAATCCAATCTCAAAAAGATAAAGCTACTAAAGCCCTTAAAAATGCTGCTAAATCTTTAGCAATAGCTTTAGGAATACCTTTAATAGATTCTTTAATTGGGTTAGTTATAGGAAATAAAAAATTGAAAAAACTAGTTAGGGAAACAAATATTATAATAGATGCGGCACATACTAAAAATACTTTAATTCAAGCTAAAATTAAACGAGATAGTGCTTATAATCTATTAAATAATCAATATAATAAAGTTAAAAATGTTCAAAATGTATTATCAAAAATTGAAATAGCTATATCTATATTACAAATTATAATTTCTATTTTAAAAGCAAATCCACTAATAAGTAAGAATCCAGCTATACAAAGCAAAATAGATAAATATCAAGTTTTAATAGAAGACTTACAATTAATATTAGGTATAATAATAGTGTGTTTACAACATGAATTAACTATATTAGTAGATCTAGAAAACCAATTATACCAATTAGGGAATGTATTGGAAGATAATACACAAAAATCACCTGATTTTCAATCAATATTAGATACATTAGGTGTACCTAATAATAATTCTTTTGGTACTTATAAAGGATTCAATTTCGCTATTAAAGAAGATAACACTCCAGGACAAGAGGTAGCAGGCTATAAGAGACATTACGCTGTAGCTTTAGATAAATATAAAGTGGCTGTCTTAAAAAGTGATACTTCATTTACAACTGATTATCAAGTACTTATAGACCAACTTAAATTAGTTATTGATCAACAAAATTTACAAGCTTAAAATATTTATAACTATGAATATTAAAACATTCAAACGATTAATTAAAGAAGCAGTTGCAGAAGCAATTTATGAACAGTTACCTGAAGCTTTAGAAGAATACATGGCTAAACAGGAAAAACAAACTTTAAAAGAAAATAAATCTTTTAATTTTACAAGTAATGATATTCCTGCTATGGGGACAAGTAAATTACCTGTTGATGTTCGCCAAAGTTTAGCTGCTAAAATGGGATTAACACTTCCACCACAACCAAGTTTACAACCAAAAGTAAATGAAAATGGTAGTGTTGATTTAAGTTCATTTATAATGGATGCTGCTGTTAATATGACTGCTCAAGAAAGAGCAGGCTTAAGTAATTTAGGATAATAATGCCCATACAACAAACAACAAGAATTAATCCTTTAGATTTACAGAAAAATATTTCTATAGGTGTTTCTTTACCTTTTAATGGACCTGGAGTATTTAATAAAACCTATTCAACTAGAGATCAGATTAAATCTAATATGATTAATTTGATTTTAACTAATAAAGGTGAAAGGGTAATGAATCCTGAATTTGGTTCAGATGTTAGAAGGTCATTATTTGAACAGATAACAGATGATTTAAACACAATTATCTCAGAAAAAATAACAACATCAGTATCTATATTTATCCCAGAAGTAACAATTACTAATATAAATGTTACTACTAACCCTGATGAAAATACTATCAATGTTGTAGTAAATTACAAAATTAATATTTCAGGAACTGCTGATCAAATTCACGTACAATTTGTATAATAATGGCTACAAATACATTCAATAATATTTCTTATTTAAATAAATCATTTACTGATTTTAAAACTACTCTTCAAGAGTATGTAAAAACTTATTTTTCCCAAAATTATAATGACTTTGGTGAATCAACACCGGGGAATATATTTATTGAATTAGCCTCATATGTTGGGGATGTAACTTCATTTTATTTAGATACTCAAGTTCAAGAAAACTTTTTATTGTATGCTAAAGAAAAAGAAAATTTATATGCTTTGTCTTATATTTTAGGATATAAACCTCAAATATCATATGCATCAACAACCGAATTAACAATATATCAATTAATACCATCTACAATATCTGCTAGTATTTCTGTTCCTGATTTTGCAACTTATGGGATATTAGTTCCTGAAAATACTGTTGTTAATTCTATTAGCACAGGAACTACATTTTTAACTACAGATAAAGTTGATTTTACTGATTCTACTAATACCACTGTTAGTTATGTAAATTCTAATTACTTTTTAATAAGTAAAAATGTTAATGTCATTTCAGCTCAAATAAAAACAACAAATTTAACGTTTGGGTCAGCTCAAAAATTTACTACTACTACTATTAATGATACAAACATTTTACAAATATTAGATGTTTATGATAGTAGTGTAAATAGATGGTATGAGGTACCTTATTTAGCACAATCTACTATTTTTAATAAAATTAGTAATCCAAATTACCAAACAGATCATGTACCTTATTTATTGGAGTTAATAAATGTTCCTCGTAGATTTGTTTCAAGATTTTTATCGGATGGGACTTTACAGTTAGAATTTGGTGCTGGTTTGTCTTCAAATAAAACAGATTCTCAAATTATACCTACACCAGATAATATTCAATTAGGATTAGTATCGGGTATTTCAAGTTTATATAATAATTACAATAAAGCTTCTATTTTCTTTACCCAAGAATATGGAATTGCTCCTTCAAATACAACTTTAACAGTAAGATATCTTGTAGGTGGAGGTATTAGTTCAAATGTACCTGCAAATGATTTAACTACTATTTCTACTAGTGGTATAACATTTCCTGGTGGTGGGGGTCCTTTAAATTCATATATATTAAGTAGTATAGTTTCTACAAATAATAATCCTTCTACAGGTGGTAGAGATGGTGATACAATTGAAGAAATTAGAAATAATGCTTTATATGCTTATTCTTCTCAATTAAGAGCTGTAACTAAAAATGATTACATAATTAGAACGTTATCTTTACCTTCAGATTACGGTTCAATTTCTAAAGCCTATATTACACAGGATTTAAATCATGATATATTACAAACTTCAACAGTAGCTAGTTTACCTGGTTCTAATCCTTTATCTTTAGATTTATATGTCTTAGCTTATAATTCAAATAAACAATTAACTCAAGCTAACTTGACATTAAAACAAAATTTAGTAACTTATTTGAATGAATATAGAATGGTTACTGATTCCATTAATATTAAAGATGCTTTTTATATTAATGTGGGAGTTAATTTTGATATTACTGTTTATAGTGGATTTAACAATAAAGATGTTATTTCAAATTGCATTTTAGCAGTTCAAAATTATTTTGCAATAGATAAATGGAATATAAATCAACCTATATCAATATCAGATATATATTCAACCTTGTTGCAAGTAAAAGGTGTTAAATCTGTTGTTAATGTTAATATAGTAAATATAACAGATCCTACGGGTAATACTTACTCTCCTTATGGATACGACATACCAGGAGCTACTAGAAATGGATATATTTATCCATCGTTAGATCCTTCAATATTTGAAATTAGATATCCTAATACAGATATTCAAGGCAGAGTTGTTATAAGTTAAAATAAAATAGTATGAATTTAGAAAAATTAAAAGGACATGTTCCTGATAGTGTCATTGCTCAAATTCCTGGAATACAGGATAAATTTGAAATTAATACTCCATTGCGTTTAGCACATTTTTTAGCTCAATGTGGTCATGAAAGTGGTAATTTTAAAATAGTAAATGAAAATTTAAATTATGGAGCAAAAGGATTAATGGGAATATTTCATAAGTATTTTCCAGATGAAAAAACAGCTCTTGCTTATGAACGCAAACCAGAAAAAATAGCCAATAAAGTATATGGTGGAAGAATGGGTAATGGTCCTGAAGCGTCAGGTGATGGTTGGAAATTTCATGGTCGTGGGTTTATCCAATTAACCGGACATGATAATTATAAAGCATTTGCTACTTCTGTTGGCGAAGATGTTGTTGCTAATCCTGAATTAGTTGCTACTAAATATCCATTAGCTTCTGCTGCTTGGTTTTTTCATAAAAATGGATTACATAAATTAGCAGATGGTGGTGCTACAGACGCTGTTGTAACTTCTATTACTAAAAGAGTAAATGGTGGAACAATTGGTTTAGAAGATCGTATTAAATATTTTAAAGAATTTCACGCTTTATTATCATAATAAAATTTGCATATTGCCATATTTATATGTAGTAATTACTAATTATGGCTGTATATAAAATATTCCCTGAAAAAAGTGCTACTATCTATTCATTTTACCCAACTGTTAACACAGGTTTGGATGAAATATTAGAAATTAGCACTTATTATTCTGTTAATGGGACAAACGAAGTATCGCGTGCATTATTGAAATTCCCATCAGACCAAATAAATAGCATTATTTCTAATACTTCTGGAAGTAATTTAGACGCTTATTTGAAATTAAGTTTAGCAAATGCTTCAAGTTTACCTGTAAACTATACATTATATTGCAATCCTTTAGCAATTGATTGGGATAAAGGTACAGGAAGATTATCTGATTATCCTAACCCTTCGGATGGGGTTGATTGGTCTTATGCTAAACAATCTACTAATATAGCATGGCCTACACTTCCTTATGCAACTAGTTCATATGGTACAAACCCAGGTGGTGGTACTTGGTTAACTGCTTCTAACTATCAATCTACTCAATCATTTGCTTTTTCTACTTCTAAGGATATTGAAATGAGTGTTACTAATACTGTTTTAGGTTGGTATAGTGGTTCTGTAGAAAATAATGGATTTATATTAAAACATTCTTCATCTTTAGAATTTACAACAGCTTCAAAATTTGAATTAAAATATTTTTCAGATAATACACATACTATTTATCCTCCTTGTTTAGAAATTAGATGGGATGACTCATCATATAATACAGGTTCTTTATCAGTAATTACTGATAATAATTTTGTAACTAGTTTAGGAAATAATGGAAATGAGTATAATCAAAACTCAGTTCAACGTTTTAGACTAAATGTAAGAGATAGATACCCAGCTAGAGTATTTCAAACAACGGGTTTACAATTTACTCATAAAGCATTACCTTCTTCTTCATATTGGTCAATAAAAGATTTGGATACTGAAGAAATTATCGTAGATTATGATACAAACTATACTAAAATAAGTTGTGATTCTAGTGGTAGTTATTTCGATATATACATGAATGGTTTAGAACCTGAACGTTATTATAAATTATTATTTAAAATAGTTTTAGGACCTCAAAACATTGTAATAGACGAAAAATATTATTTTAAAGTTGTAAGATAATGTCTCAAATTCCTATACAAAAAACAATATTTGATAAAAATTCATTTGATAAAGTAGTTGATGTTAATTTTCATCAATTAGGACAAGTTACTAGTTCTTTACCTACTTTTACAGTAGATGATTTTTTTGTATTATATGAACAATTATTTTACCAAATACCTAAAGAAGGAAATGTGAATTCACATCAATATATTTTGCAAAAAGAAGCAGATTATTTAGGAGTTGAACTGAATCAAGATAATGTTCAAGCATTAGTAGATGAAATTACAATTTTAAGACAAGAATTAATTAATTTTCAATCAGCAGTAAGTGGCAGCAAATAATATCCAGATAATAGGAAATATAATTAATAGTTCGACTGTGTCAAGATACAACAGTCAAGATACTTCTTTAATTAGTTCTACAACAATTCAAGGAACTTTCGATATAAATAAAGATTATATTGAACAATATGTTTATGATGCTGGAGGTAATTTATTAAATATTAATTACAATTATAAAAATTATAATTTACCTTCAACAGGTTCTTTTTTAACTTCTTCTGGATCTTTACCTATTATTGAAATAGATCCTGTAATGGATATTCAAAATTTAGGTTATTCATCAGGTGAATTTATTTCTCAATATAATTTTTTCCAAAATGTAATTTCAGATTCATCTGCAGGATTATTTATACAAGAAATTTCTTCTGATAGAACAGAAATTAGAGCAGCTTCAACTACAATGTCTGATATGGATTTACAAGATCAGGCAAATGCTTTAATTAATGAAATTACAGGTTCTAATTATATAATTGATTTTTTACTTAATTTTGGAACTAATCAACAATTTGTTGCTGTAAATATACTTTTAGAAGGTAATGAAATTTTATTTAAATTATATCAACCTTTACCTTTAAATATTGATGTTAAATCAACTTTTTGGGTTGTAAAAGAAAAAGTTAATCCTTATAGTTTTGATTTAAATTTAGATAAATTAATTATACCTGCACCTCCTATACAATTAAGAGGACCTAATTTTGATATTGAGATTCACCAACAAAATAATATAACTACTCCTTATCAGAATTATACTGAATTAATAAGTGGATTACAAACAATAAATAACCAATCATATCAGCAATTATTAAGTTTAACAACTTCTCAAAGCATTGATATAAATGTTGATTATACTAACTATTCAAATTTCTCATTTTTTGGATCAGCAGTTTCTCGTTTGTCTAATTTTTATTACAAAGTACAACAAATTGAAGGATATAATAACTTTATAACAGCTTATAGCTCTTCAGTAGCGACTACAGCTAGTTTACAAACAGAAATAAATCAATATATAACAAATATAAATAATATTATATCTAATTTTGATGGGTATGAATATTATTTATACTTTGAATCAAGTTCATATGCTTGGCCTAAAACAACATCTACTAAACCTTATGTATTAGCTTCTACAGGATCTGTATCTAATTGGTATAATAATCAACTATATATTGCCCAAACATATGATAGTGAAAATACTAATTCTTTAATTAATTTTACTCCTGTTTTTATTTTAGAAGATGAAAATAATATCAATTATTTGACCTTTTTAAATATGATTGGTCAATATTTTGATAATATATGGGTATATTTAAAATCAATTACTGACATTAATTTATCAAATAATAATTTAAATGAAGGTATTTCTAAAGAATTAGTGTATTTTGCTTTACAATCTTTAGGAACTAAATTATACAATACAGTAGGAAACGAAAATGTAGATTTATTTTATGTGGGAGCCAACACAGGTAGTGCTAATTTTGATAATGACTTCAGCCCTACAGGTAGTTTTTTAAATAATATTCCTAAATCCGATTTATTAGCCGAATTATATAAACGTATTTATCATAATTTACCTTTATTGTTAAAACAAAAAGGAACACATAGAGGCCTGCAGACATTTATATCAATGTTTGGTATTACTGGTAGTATTTTAAATGTTAAAGAATACGGTGGTGAAACCAAAGCAGAATATTTAATTGGATATAATAACGATAAAGTAAGAATAATAAACAACACTATCACTGGTAGTACCTTATCTAATATTTTATCTTTACAAACATATACTACAACATCATCCTTATTTAGAGGAACAGATCAACATTATGTAGATATTTCATTTTCTCCAGAAAACCAGATTAATACTTATTTATCAGCTTCTATAGCTGTTGCAAATCCAACTTGGAGTATAGATGATTTTATAGGTGATCCTGGTTATTTATATAGTGGTTCTTATGATAGCTTAATGGGACAAATGAAACAATATTCATCTCCATTTACAGCTTCATATTTAGATTATGCTGGATTTATTCGTTTAATACAGTTTTTTGATAATTCATTATTTAAAATGTTAAAAGATTATGTTCCTGCAAGAACTAACCTTTCAACAGGTATTACTATTGAATCACCCATATTAGAGCGTAATAAATGGTCTTATGCTAGACCAAATAATACTTCTACAATAGAAGCAATGGATGCTGTTTATAATGGACCCTCAGCTAGTAGTGATTATACTCATTTATTCCAAGGATTAGGAGGTGATAAAAAAGCTTATTATGATGGAAATATGACTGGAAGTGAATATGATGTTTATGGTCATTGGAAATTATTAAATTTTAATCCATATGATCTAACTCCTTCTAATTGCTATGATTGTAATTTTAGTTTTACGGCAAGTATTGTTACTTCATCTATATCACCATCAACTACGATAAATGGTTTTGATCCATTATATACATTTAAACATACAGACTTTAATGTATTGTTAAATAATGTATCTGAAAGTAGATTATCATTAACTAGAAAGGAATTAGAATTAATTCCATATACTACTCATAGTTTATTATCAAAAGCATACTTACAAGATTCATACGAATCATTACGTTCATATCAAATATCAAGATATGAAGGTTCTAAATTAACTAGTGCACAATATACATTCTATACACCTGGAGATACATCTTATGGTAAAACAGCAGCTATAGATCAACAAACAATAAAATTTGCTTGGGTTAAAAATATAGGATATAATAATTTAAATTTTAAAGACAAAACACAAGTAATAATAAAATATTTAGTTGATCCTAGAGGTTCATTAACAGAATTATCTCCTCATAATCATAATTTATTTGAAGTTCAAAATACATTTAAATCAGGAACTCCAGTAATAGTGTCTGTCTCAGATCCTTTAAAACCATCTAACCAAACATCATTGGATGGAAATAAAACTATTTATTTGGGTGGTTTTTCATTTTCTCCTTTAGTATTTAGAGATTTTAATGAACCTATGACATTTAATTATTTAAATCCTACTCAAACAACAGCGATAGCCCCTTATATTAATGGAGTGTCAGTAAATGATTCATCAGTTCAATTGGATGGTAGCAAAACAACAGACTTTTTAACATTAGGATCTTCTGCAGGAACTAGTAATCCTCCTTCTACTATAAGAGTAAATAATGCTATAGTGTCTGGGGAACCTTTTTCAAGTTTTTCAGATTTATCTTCTAATTGGCCTTTTTCTTCTCTTATAAATTTATCTACTTCAAATGTTACATATAATCAATTAAATGGTACTAGTACTTCAATAGTAACTACATCTACTGCTTCTACCGAATTATATTATACTTTAGATAGATTTTTACCAAATTCAATAGAGGGATCAACACCTGACATGGCATCTTCTATTCAAACAATTTCATCTGCTGGTGGTAGTTATATTGAATTTGTAGCTCCAAGAACTAGTACTTTCAATATAGAAATAAACGTTCCTGTAAAAATGTCATGGGATGCAGAAACTAACAGTAATACACAAGCTATAAAAGTAGTAGGAATATTAGAAAAATACATATCAGGAAATTGGACAGGAATAACAAATACTTATTGGGATTCTTTTTCTCCTTATCCTTTTACAGGACAAGGAAGTGGTACTGCTATACTTCCTATAAGTTCAAGTTTAGCAGCTGGTTATCTAGGATGTGATTTACTATTGCAAACATATTTAACATGGAATAATAAATTAACTTTATCTAATTATAGTTTAACTCAAGGAGATATTTTAAGATTTAAAATGTATTTTATATCTTGTGCTAATACTTGGTTTAAAAGTGTTACAAAAACTTATTTTGAATTAAAAGATGGAGGATATTTCAAAGTAACAGATTCAAATCCAAACGATATTTACTACCAACCTGTATTATCATCAACTATTCCCTCTATTCCTTCATTTTTTACTATTGGATCTAATACTAATACTATATCATTTAGTGATAGTGGTTCTTTATTATATCGTAGTACTATATTTTTTAGTGAAGGAAGTGTTGCAAAAGCAAATTATAGTCCAACCTATTTACCTTTTATAATATACCCAGGAGATTTATTTAGATTTAGTTCATATGATGATCCTGCTGCTAAAATATACACAGTTAAACAAGTAATACCCCCTATTATATCGGGAGGAGTAGTAACATCACCTTTACAAGTAGTATTTGATACAACTGATAATCTAACAAATACTATTAATTCAGCTTATTTTGCAATTTTTAGAAAACAACCTGATGAAACTTCAATAATATTAAACTTCAGTAAACAACCTGGTGAAGTTTCTCAAACTTCATTAATTCCTTATAACATAGATTTGGGTGTTAAAGAAAATATCGGTAACGTGGTGTCTCAATTAAATACAACAATAGGATCAAATAATACAATTGGTGGTGGAAGTTTTTAGAAACCAATATATTTATAATATATACAACATAATCAATTATGGCAATTTTAAACCCTACAGTAATAACAGTAGATGCAATATTAACCACAAAGGGTCGTGAATTAATGGCACGCAATGATGGTTCATTTCAAATAACACAATTTGCTTTAGCAGATGATGAAGTAGATTATACTTTATATAATCCTTATCACCCAAGTGGCTCCGCATTTTATGGAGAAGCTATTGAAAACATGCCTGTGATTGAGGCTTTTCCTGATGAATCACAAATAATGCGTTATAAATTAGTAACTTTACCTCGTGGTACATCAAAATTACCTGTTATCTCTGTTGGATATAACAGTATTACTTTAAAACAAGGTGCTTCAATTACTATTACTCCTCAAACATTAAATTATCTAGGGGCAACTTCAACTTTTGAATCAAATGGGTATGTAGCAACTATAGCTGATGTAAGATTAGTATCAACTCTTACTGGTACAGGGATAGTAACAACTCAACCTTCTGCAGCTTTAAATACTACTTCAGCTACAGTTTTAAGTAAATCAGTAATTGGTACTTCATTTATATTAACAGGTACAACAATTAATACTTTATTTGGAACCCGTTTAACTACTTTAACTACTACTATTACATTTATTGGTAGAGATAGTGGTGCAAGAATTACAATTCCTTTAAATATTCAAAAAGTAACACAATAATATAATACAATATGTCATTTTCAAGATATAACCCTGAAGATCAAGTAGTAAGTGCTGAAACCGTGGTACGTGGTTTGTGGTATGGTGATAGTAATACTTTATCTGCTTTTTTTACAGCCAGTGGATACACTGAATATTACTTAGATGTTTATCAAGCTAACCCATTAGTTTCAACTAGTGCTTCAGTTCAGTTTGATATTCAGTATGGTAATTTAAACGGATCTGGTTCAGCTCCTATTAATTCTTCTGTAGTTGGATATTCTCCATCTCGTATTATTTATGGGCAATACAGAAATTTAGTTTATGGAACTGAAACTACAGACTTCAGTTTTGATGGAGGAACAACAATAGCAACTGATATATATGCTATTAATATATCTCGTGCTCGCTATAAGGAATATTTAAACCCAGGTTCATTTAATTTAGTATTAAGTGGAAGTGGAGGAAAGATTTATTTAACAGACGATAGTGGTACTACAAATTTAACTCGTTTTATAGGAGAAAATGAAGTTTATTATATCATTAGTGGGAGTAATGGTAATGCTTACACAAGCAGTGCTGCTACAACTTATTATGGAATGATGTTACCTAATTTAGGAATTATTATATTGAATGCATCAGGTTCATTGTCTTCTTATATTGCTGCTCCTAGTCAAGCTACTTCTTCTGTTTACAATCATGTTAATTTATATAATTCAATTGCATTAGGTGGCAACTTCCAATTACAATCAGCTGAAACTATTTCATCAACATATTTCTTTACAAGAGTAAAAAATAGTGAATTTAATTATACAACAAATCCATCTATTATAGATAATAATGGTAACTTATTATTTACAACATTAATAAATAATCCTCAAACTTATATTACAACAGTAGGTCTATATAATGATAATAATGAGTTACTAGGTGTTGCTAAATTAAGTAAGCCTTTAACAAAAGATTTCACTAAAGAAGCTTTAATTAGAGTAAAATTAGATTATTAATGCATGTCAGCATTCAAAAAATTAAACAAATCAGACGTTACGTGGGTATCGTATAATGCTAATAAGCAATGGAATTTTTCTTATTCTTCAACTCCTACTAATGATTCATACCTTACAATTTTTACAGGTACGAATGTAACTGGGAGTTTTAGTTCTGTTACTGATCCTACTACTTCAAATGGAGAATATCAACGTTTAATATACGATGGTATTAACCATATGTTTTATCAAAATTATAGTGGTAGCGTATTAAATACAGGTTCTTTAATGATGTCTGTAGATAATTACTATTCCGCATCTCAGCAACGTCCTACTGGGTCTTATTTTAATTATAATGAAAATCCATTATTTATTTCTAATTTTCCTACTGGAAGTGGTGAAGGCATTAAAGTATTAGCAATTAATCAAAGCATATACGGTAATAAAATTTTACCAAATTACTTTCAACTTTCCTCTTCTGTTTATAATATTAAAGATGATGGAAATGGAAATTTATATGATTATAGCGGAAGTATTACTTTTGTGGGAAATATATTTTATGCTCATGGTCTAGCAGTAATAACAAACCAAGATTATTTATAATGTCATTGCCTATACCAAGCACAACGACAACTAGTACAACTACTCTAGCTCCATTGACTATAGAAATACAAAATAATAGTGGAACACGCTATGCAAACTTTACAGCTACATTTGATTCATTAAACGTAGTTGGAATTACCAATATATCATTAACTAACGGAAGCCTAACTACAGGAACTGCTACTTATTACGTAATAGGAACAGCAAATACAATAAATTTAACATCAGCTAATATAAACGTCCAATCAATTCAAGAAATTGGAACCCTTACTCCTATAACATATACAGCAACTGTTAATAGAACTGGTTATACGACAATAACAATTACTAATTTATCATCAACAGATGTAGCACAAGGTATATTAATAACACTTAATTAATAAGTTTTAAAATGAATATAATAGTAACATTAAACCCATCAACAACCTCACCAGGTCCTTTTAACATATATTATGATGTTGTTGGTGATCTTTATCTATTAGCTAAAAATGTAAGCACATCTCAACTAATATTTGGGTTTAATCTTACAAATGTTCCTGATAATGCTTCTACTATTTTAGTACAAAATGAAAATCCTGGTTGTAAGGGCAATGTTGTTAGTTATAGTTTACCTACTACAACCACAACTTCTACAACAACAACTACCACAACAGCGGCGCCTACTACTACTACAACTAGTACGACAACTACAACATCTACGGCACCTCCTGCTTATACTTATACTGGAGGAACAACAGCAGGAGACTTTTATGGAAGTCCTATATATGGTACTTTAGTAGTGAACTCAGGACATACAGTTCAAGTTACATTATCTGTATTTGGAGGAACTTTATCTGGCGGTTCAAATATAGGTACTGCTAGTACAGTAGATAGTGTAATCAACTTAGCCCAAACTGCACCTGCCTTTAACACAGTAACACAAAGTGTAACTGTAGGGGCAGGAACATATTATATCACATTAACAAGCCAAACAGATAATAATAAAAGTTCAACTTTATCTTTTACAATAATATCATAAATTAATTTATGAAAAATTTACGTTATGTTTGTGTCCAACCTAGATTAATTTATTATGCTTGGCAGGTTGAGGTTATGATCAATAATTTCATTAAAAATGGAATTAGTGGTAATGATATTGATATTTTAGTAGCTTGGAACCCTAATGATGGAACTAATACTCATGAAGTGATAAAAACTTGGGATAAATTAGTCAATAAATACAATTATGTTCGCTTTTTCTTTTATGAAGATACTAGGGAAGATATGAGTTATATCCCATCAATATATTTTAACATTCTTAAACAACATATAAATAAATTCCCTGAATTATCACAACAACCTTTATTTTTACATGACTGTGATATAATATTTACCAAACCAGTAAACTTTAATTCAATGTTATTTGATAATATTTGGTATTTAAGTGATACTGTAGGTTATATTGGAACACAATACATTTTAACAAAAGGACATGATGTTTATAATGATATGTGTAGAGTGATAGGAATAGATCCTATTATTCCTAAGATAATGAACTCAAACTCTGGTGGGGCTCAACACATTGTTAAAGGACTTACTTACGAATATTTAGATAAAGTAGAAAAAGATTCAATAAAATTATATAAACATTTTTGCAATACTGAGCATTCTTATATTGAACAAAAAAGAGAGGGTTATCCTATTCAAAAATGGACAGCGGGAATGTGGTCATTATTATGGAATGCTTGGTTATTTGGTAATGAAACTAAAGTAGATAAAAGATTGGATTTTTGTTGGGCTACAGATCCTATTTCAAAATGGGACGAAACTCTTATATTTCATAATGCTGGAGTTACTTCTAATGAAAATAACCAGTTTTATAAAGCATTGTACACAAATATATATCCTTACAATATTAAATTAGAAGATTTTAATCCAAGTTTTGCTTCTTATAATTATGTTAAGGAAATTATAGAAACATCTAAAACATCATGTCTAATATAGAATATCCTTCAATTTCATGTAAATGTATAACTTATGGGAGAGTAAGTACTCTTGAAGAGTCTCTTTATTCATTTTTAAATCAAAAGTATCCTGGTAAAAAAGAATTGATTATAATAAATGATTATCCTCTTCAAAAACTAAAATTTGATCACCCTGAGGTTCACATATATAATATAGATTCTGTTTTTCCTACTATTGGAGATAAAGAAAATTTTGCTGTTGGGAAGTGTCAATATGATATTATAGCAATATGGGATGATGATGATGTAGCATTACCTAATCATTTATTAAACATATCTAAATACTTTACCGAAGATGCTGCTTTATTGCACTGGCAAAAAGGAATATTATTTAATAGACCCAAAATAGAAGCAATAACTAGTTTAGGTAATGGTGGGATTGTATTTAGAAAAAATATTTGGGAGAAAATAGGAGGACACCCACTAGAAAATGCAGGATATGATACAACATTTGTTAATAAAATATATGCATCTTTTCCTAATAATATAATTACAGCTTCTCCTCCTGATCGTGAAGTAAGTTGGATATATTATTGGGGACATAGATCTTACCATATGTCTGGGTTAGGAGCTGATGATGAAACTCGTCCTAATATTATACAAAGACATACGGAATATATTGAATCTGAAAGAATCAAAGGAAATATCCCTACAGGAGATATATTATTAAATCCAAATTGGGAAGTAGATTACATTAAATTGCTTGAAGAATATATATCTAATTAATATTTATAATTATGCCACTAGCACCATATTCAGGTTCATTTACTTTATCATTCAAAAACGAACATACCGTTTATGAAAATGAAATACACTGCTTAGTTAAAGAAAGTGAACTTAATTTATCATATAATCCAACATTAATATCAGGTAGTAATAAAAATAATGGTATATTAAAAGATTTCGTTACTGGATCTGATTTTAATGTTTATGCTACAGCACTTGGGTTATACAATGATGAAAATGAATTATTAGCTGTAGCTAAATTTGCTAAACCAATGTTAATATCTCCACATACAGATATGACATTCATAGTTCGTTATGACACATAAATGGAAATGTTGGGAAACAATTGACCCCGAAAAATATTATGGTTTTGTTTATAAAATTACCAATTTAACAAATGGTAAAAAATATATTGGTAAAAAAGTTTATTGGAATAATAAAAAACATAAACTTACTAAAAAACAACTAGCTGAACACACAGGACCTGGTCGCAAACCAACTCATGAAATAATTAAGGTTGAAAGTGATTGGAAAAATTACTGGGGTTCTAGTAAACCATTGCTTGAAGATATTAAAAAAATAGGAGAAGATAAATTTGAATGTATTGTGTTAAAACAATGTCAAACAAAAAAACAGCTCACTTATTATGAAGTACATTATCAATGTGTTGAGGAATGTTTAGTTTCTCCTTCGTTATCATATAATGAAAATATTCTTGGTCGTTTTTTTTCAAAAGATCTTATTTAATATATTAAGTAAGTTTTCTCTTTATATATTTATTAATATATGGTAGGAATATACAAAATAACAAATCCCAAAAACAAAATTTATATTGGACAATCTATTGATATAGATAGACGTTTTAATGAATATAAAAAGTTATTATGTAATCAATCTAAAAAATTATATAATTCCTTAAAAAAATATAGTCCAAATTTACATAAATTTGAAGTATTAGAAGAATGTAATATAAGTGAATTAAACAGTAAAGAAGAATATTATATATTAAAATATAATAGTCATATTAATGGATTAAATATTAAATTAGCTTCTAAACCATCCTGGACGGGGAAAAAACGCCCTGAGCATAGTCATTATTTAAAACAATATGGTAGTGGATTATCGTATTTGAGAACAGACCAACATAAAATTAATATGTCTAATATTATGAAAAATATATGGTCTGAAAAACGAGAAGATATTATTCAAAAAATAAAACAAAATAAAATAGGTAAAAAAACTAAATCTGTAAAATGTAATGAAACAGGAATTATATATAAAAGTATAAAAGAATGTAGTGAACGAATGAACATAAGTAAAGGAATAATATGTAGTTTTGTAAAAGGTAAGTATAGATACCCCACAATAAAAGGATTTACATTCTCTTACAATTAGATTTGATAGAGTCAAAATAGAATCTTATATTACAGGTTATGGAAAATGCTGCTTTACTAGTGTTACTAGAATCAGTTTTAGGTAAAGGACATGCTACAAGTAAAGGTAATTATGCTTTTCATTGTCCATTTTGTAAGCATCACAAAAATAAGTTAGAGATTTCTTTACGTACAACAACTAAACGTGAAAATCCCTGGCATTGCTGGGTTTGTGAGGCTAAGGGTAAAACTATTCGTGGTTTATTTAAGCGTATTAAAGTATCCTCAGACAAATATCAAAATTTAAATTTATTAATTCAACCAACACAACAAGAAGATATTCATGTAAGTGGTGTATTAGAGTTGCCTAAAGAATTTATTTCATTCAATGATACTGAAAAGTTTACTAAAGATAAAATTACACAAATCGAATTGAAGCATGTTTTAAAATTCTTAAAAAAGAGAGGCGTTACCGCAGATGATATTAAAAAATATAATATAGGCTTTTGTAAGGACGGAAAATACGCAGATAGAGTGATTATACCATCTTATGATGAAAAAGGATTACTTAATTATTTTGTGGCTAGAGATTACAAAGAAACGTCCCCTAGAAAATACAAAAATCCACCTGTGTCTGTTAAAGACATTATAGGTTTTGAACTATATATAAATTGGAAAGCACCAATTATACTTTGTGAAGGTATGTTTGATGCTATTACAATTAAACGTAACTGCATTCCATTGCTTGGAAAAGTATTACATGATAAGTTAATGGAAAAAATAGTTAAATCTTCTGTTGATAGAATTTATATTGCGTTGGATAATGATGCTCGCAAAGATGCTCTCAAACATGCTGAAAAACTCATGTCATATGGAAAAGAAATTTATATGGTAGAGTTAGAAGGTAAAGATGCAAACCAAATTGGGTTCGAAAAATTTTTACAAACACTCGAGAAAACTGAACCCCTGACTTTTTCAAGTCTGCTCGAGAAAAAATTACAATTAATATGATTGAAAAAAATTCAAACATTATACACGATCCTAAAATTAAACGTATCGTGGAATATAATGATGGTGATAAGCAAATAAACATTTTAGATTCAAGATTTTATAAAAGAGGGGACTTATATTATCCCTCAGTAACCTCAATTTTGAATTATTTCCCCAAAAATCAATTTTTTCATAGTTGGTTAAAAGATGTAGGACATAATAGTGATATCATTGCATCTAGAGCTGCTGCTGAAGGTACCCAAGTACATAACGCTATTGAAAACTTTTTAAATGGGAAAGAAATACAATGGATTGACGAATACGGAAATGCTAAATATAATTTAGATGTTTGGAAAATGATTTTAAAATTTGCTGATTTTTGGAACACTCATAAACCAGAATTAATAACATCCGAATACCATTTATTTTCAGATTATTATAAATTTGCAGGTACTGCTGATTTAGTAATAAAATTATTTGAAAAGTTGTGGTTGATTGATATTAAAACTTCTAATTCACTTCATACTTCTTATGATTTACAATTAGCAGCTTATGCTACAGCATGGAATGAAACCCACAATGAACCCATTGAACAAACAGGAATTTTATGGTTAAAAGCAAATACACGCAATGAAGGTAAAAATGGTAAAATTCAAGGTAAAGGTTGGGAATTGAGAAGTGTAGGTGAAATTGAAAAGAACTTTAAAATGTTTCAAAGTATTCAAGAAATATATTCGCTAGAAAACCCTGATCTAAAACCATTAACAGAAACGTTACCTACTTCTGTTAAATTGATATAAACCAATATTTATTGGTATGATTAAATTACTTGATTTGTTGGTAGAAATATCAACTAGACCTAAAGCTATATTTTTAGCAGGACCTGCAGGTTCTGGCAAAACATTTGTTTCTAAACAAATAATTCCATCTGATTTAATAGTAATCAATGTAGATTATACCTATGAAGAATTATTGAAAGCATCAGGATTAGGAACTAAAATTGCTGATTTTTCACAAGACCAATTATCTCAAGCAGCTAAGTTAATGGGAAGAGCCCAAGCTGCTACTAAAGAAAAATTTGCTAAATTATCTAGTGAGAAGAAAAATATTGTGGTTGATGGGACGGGAGCCGCTGTTAAACCTCTTTTAAAAAAGAAACAAGAATTAGAATCCTTAGGATATGATACTATGATGGTGATGCTTTGGGTTTCACCATACACTTCATTAGAACGCAATGCCTCTCGTGATAGAGCATTACTTCCTGGTATTATATTGCGCACTTGGAAAGATGTTAATTCAAATATATCTTCATATCAACAAATATTTGGTGATAAATTTGTCTTAATTAACAATGATCCTAATGCTAGATTAGAATACAATCCAGAATATGTTAAAAAAACATTTTTTGCAACTGTAAAAGGTAGTGGTAAACAATATTCACCTGAAGAACTAGCTAAAAAACAAGAAGAACAAGCACAAACTAATGCTCAAATACAAGATTTAATCAAACAAACACCAGAATTTACATCTATAAATGATGCTAAGAACAAAATAAATGATTTTCTAAAATGAATTTAGGTCAATGCATAGCAAAAATATTATTAGAAGCCGAAGATGAAGAACAACGTACAATAGCTTTGTTTCCTGGTGCTTTTAAACCACCTCATAAAGGTCATTATGACGTAGTTCAAAAACTAACTCAAATGGCTGATGAAGTAGTAATATTAATTTCACCAAAATCACGTGAAGGGATTACTGCTGAAGAAAGTTATGCTGCCTGGGAATTATATTTAAGTGCTATGGATAGTAGTAACATCGAGGTTAAAATTACTGAAGAATCACCTATTAAAGAGGTTTATAATGTAGTTAAAGAAAATCCTAGAACTAATTTTGTATTAGCTTTTGGAAAAGGTGAAATAGAACGTTTTAAATCTGTTTCTAAATTTCCTAATATTAAGATATTTGATGCGGGAACTATTGAAGGTACTAGTGCAACTGGATTGAGAATGGCATTGGTGAGTAAAAATGAAAGTGATATTGAAAAATACTTACCTAGCGGGATAGCGGTAGTGGATTTCTTAAATGCTATAGGTGAAAAAAGTGGATTAGAGACACCAGAAGAAGAACCTGAAAATGTTCAACAAACTGAACCTAATCAACCTGAAGGACCATTAAAAGAAAGTGGTGGGCTGGCTCCCTTAGAATATGATTCTCCATATCATGACTATGTTCTATCTCAGATGGATAAAATTGAAAAGGCATCTGAAATATTTAATCTTCCTATAGAAGATATTCAATATGCTTTTGAAATAGGACATGAAGTAGTATTGACGGATTCTATTTGGTCTAAACTAGAAAATACAAAATCATATCAAGTTAAATCATTAAAAGACGCTATTAAAATAGCTCAATCTCATAAAGTTAATATTCAACCTTATATAAACGCTATTAAAAATAAAAAACAATTACCTTTACCTTTAGTAATGTCTTATGGTGATGGAAAATATTATTTAATAGGAGGTGAAATTGAATTATCTTTGTATAAAGCTTTAAATCTACAACCAATAGCATTATTGGCTGTTCTAAATTTAAAGAAAATGTCAGGTACAATATCGTCAGCTTTACATGAAGAAAATGATATAGCGTCTATGAAATTAAAAGATGAACAAATAGATGTTGTAAGACAATTTATAAAATATGCTGTTAAATCTTTGGATCTGCAAAATCTTCCTAGTAACTTAACCTTATCTTATAATACTTCTAAAGCTCGCCATTTACATACTTTTGGATATTTTGATCCTACTACTAATGCTATTTGGTTGTATGTAAAAGATAGAAATGTTGCTGATATTTTAAGAACATTAGCTCATGAATTAGTTCATAGAAAACAAGAAGAAGAAGGTAGAATAGATAATAATAGTGGACAAACAGGATCTTCAATTGAAAATGAGGCAAATGCAATGGCTGGAATATTATTAAGAAATTTTGGAAAACATCATGAAGAAATATACGAATAAGTTTTAAGGGCAGATGGTGTATTTTTAGAATAACATATATTTATTGGAAACAATAATATGAAAATTTGTATTAAATGTAATAAACAAAAACCATATTCTGAATTTTCAATAAAATCTAATAGCAAAGATGGTTATTATTATTACTGTAAACAATGTGTAAGGGATAATATTAAAGATAAAGAATGGTATAAAAATCAATATCAAAATCACAAAGAATATAAAATAAAGTGGGAGAACAATAAATATAGATCTATTCCACAACATAAATTGAAAAGTAATCTTAGATGTAGATTAAATCAAATTCTAAAAAAACAAAAAACACATAAGGATAACAATACATTAAAATATTTAGGTTGTTCTTTAGATGAATATAAGTTATATTTAGAATCTCAATTCCAAACAGATATGAATTGGGATAATCATGGAATTGTATGGGAAGTAGATCACATAATACCTTGTTCTTCGTTTGATTTGAGTATAGAGGATAATATATATAAATGTTTTAATTATAAAAATACCCAACCGCTTTATAAATCACTTAATAGAAGTAAAAAAGATAAAATATGAATGGTTATACGTTATTTATGGATATGGATGGGGTCTTAGTAGACTTCGAAAAAGGTTATCATGAATTAACTGGAATTGATTTAAAATCTCAATACGTAGAAGGAAATAATAAATTTTGGGCACCTATAGATGCTGAAGGCCCTGCTTTTTGGGCTAATTTGCCTTGGATGTCTGATGGTCAACAACTTTGGAGTTATATTAAAAAATATAAACCTTATATTTTATCTTCCCCATCTCGTAGTTCTACTTCTAAAGTAGGTAAAGATGCGTGGTTAAAAATTAATATACCTAATCAATATAAAAAAGCATATTTTTACCCAAGAGGACAAAAACAATTATTTTCAGGTCCAAATAAAATATTAATTGATGATTTACCCAATACTATTTCTGAATGGAATAGTGGCGGTGGGATAGGAATATTACATACATCAGCAGCTAATACTATTTCTGAACTTAAAAAATTAGGTCTATGAGTGATTCAATGTTGCAGAAAGATTTTAAGCAACGTGATGTTGAACGTATGCGTAATATTATCACTAAAAAATATGGTGATAAAACTACAGTTCAAACAGGTTACGTCAAAAAACAAGAAGATCATAAAGAAGGTGATATTTGGGAAGAAAATGGACGAAAATGGACATTAAAAAATGGTATTAAACAAACTGTAACTCGTTTTGATGAAGTTAAAAAAATGGTTGTAATGCCACTTATTTGTCCTGAATGTGGAAAACCTATAAAATCTTCTAAGCTTAATAAAAAATTGTATGGGGCTCATCACAAATGTGCTGATTGCGTTATAAAATATGAAACTGAATTAAAACGTCAAGGCAAATATGAAGAATATGAACGTAATATGTTAATTGAAGGTTTAAAAACATATATTAAAGAATTAGAAGAAGCTTTATTAGATTTATCAATAAATGGAATTGACGAATCAATAGTTACTGAAAGAGGTGACATAGAAACATGGAGAGGAGGTGACATTAAGGAAAAACTTACACAAGAATTACAGGAATATATCCAAAAATTAAAAGACATAAATAATTTGTAATATTTATTGGCAATAATCTCTATAATTATTTTAGCCAATGGATTCTAATATTTATGCAGTTTTAATAACAGCAATTACAGTTTTAGGAGGAAGCGCTGCATGGAGATTTTATGAAAGACGTGCAGCCCACAGAGAAAAAGATAAAGACTTCATCAGACATGATTGTAAAGATCGTATAGCTAAATTAGAAGCTTTATTAGAAGAATCAGCAAAAGAAAAAGATGAAATGCGTAAACAGATACTTGAATTAGTATCTGAGGTAGCGGCTTTACGTACTGAAATTAAATACCTAAAAAATAAAAATCAATGATCAAATTAATGGATATATTAGTGGAGGACAATAATAGTCCTGAATTTAATAATAATAAACATTGGCGTGATCATTTTAATGAAATAATTCAATGTGCTGAAGAAGCTTTAAAAAGTAAAGATCCCGAAGTTATTGCTACTCAAGTTTATAAAATAATTGAACATGCTGACGCTGCTTTAGATAAACATGAAGCAACGTATTCTAAAGAAAGACTTTCTCAAGTTATTAACTCAAACATAGCCAATTCATATAATGGTGACGATTCTGACTTTGACTACAGCAGTGTAGGAATAGGCAACTTAGACTAATTATGATAAAATTAACAGACTTATTAAAAGAAGAATTTGGAGGTGGTGAATATAAACTACCAAAAGATCACAAACCTGGAATGAAAGTTCCTAAAGGTGGAGCTTGTTGCGCTAATTGCTCTTGGTACGAATATGATGAAGAACATGAATTACATGTTTGTAATAATAAGTACTATGAAAAATGGGCAGAAACTAAAGTGATTCCTTACGCGCCTAATGAATACTGCTCAGATTGGTGGCAACCTGCTGTATAAACTATGATAAAACTATTAAACATATTAAAACAATCTTTATTAAATGAATGTACTATTGCTGGAGTAAGACTTAGTGATGGAATTATTCTTGCCAAAAACAGAGATAGAGGATACGATGCTAAAATGGAAATTGTACATGAAGTTTTAGATAATGTAGAAATGGTATATTGGCATGATACTGATACTGATTGGTCTGAAGGTATGAATGAATTTGGGATTGCTGTAGTAAATTCATCTTTAATGGTTCATGATGATGAAAAAGAAGGTGATAAAGTTAAAGCAGCTAGATCAGAAAAAGAATATAATAAAGATAAAAAAATGAGTCCAAAACATGCTACTGATGGTGCTAAAATCAGACAAGTTTTAACTCAAAAGAATATAAGAGATGCTATTAAAATGTTAATATCAACAAGAGGAGATGGAACGGCTAAATTTAAAGGAGTATCTGGCCAATCTTTAGTAAGTGATGGAAATGATGTTTATGTAATTGAACATTCTAGTGTAGATGCTCCTATAATAAGAAAATTAAAAGATAATAGAAAGGTTATTGTTAGAACAAACCATGGTATTTATCATCCTCATTTGGGTTATCAAAGTGGACCAAAAGCAAAATCATCACATAGTAGAATGGATTTAGCTCAAGATCACTTACAAGATGCTGAAAAAGATCAAGATGTTTTAGATATTTTGAAAACAAAATATAAAGAAAATCCTTTTTTAAATCCATATAGAACGGATAATAAATTTCATATGGAAACTGTAGGTCAAATCATGATGAATTGCAATACCAAAACAGTAACTATACGTATGGATAAAGAGCATGGTGAATTAGAAACTGTAGAAAATTTACTTCCAAACGGATATGAACCTAAAATTAGAATAAAAATAGAAGGTAAACAACCCAAATATGATTAAGTTATCAAATATACCACTAAATGAAGATTGTGGTTGCAATGGTCCTCAATTAATTAAAGAATCAAAAAGCTTAGTACTTTCGGAAGGTATGAAATATCATATTAAAGAAGGTAGAATGTTGATTCATAATATCTACAGACCTTTATCTGAAAATTATTTTGCTTTAGTAAATGAAGCAAGAAATTTATATAATCAAGGATTACTTTCAGTAACTGAAGATGATGCTGAATTACTTGAATCAGATTTAGGCAAATTTGGTATTTATAGAGGGATAAAAGTACCATTAGATTACCCTATTTTACTTGAAGAATTAATTCAACTAACTGAAGAATTAGAAGAAGCAAGTGAAAAAAAGCATCCACCTTTAGGAAAACCACATCGTGGTGGTTCTAAAAAATTCTACGTTTATGTTAGAAAACCAGGTGGGGGGGTATTAAAAAAGTATCAGGTTCTAAAAAAGGAAAACAATTTGTTTCAAATACACAAAAAGCAAAAGTAAAGTTCAATAAATAATGAGAGCAATAGATAAATTTATATTACACGTTGTCCATAATTGGGAAAATGAATTAAATGAAGCTTACAGTGAAAAAGCTGTACAAAGTTTTATTAATAAATTCAAAGAAGAAGCTGATGATCTTAATATTAACATTACAGATGATCAATTGAGAACATACATCAGTACATTTGATCGTATTAAAGAAAAACTACCTGGTGATCAAAGGGATTTAAATAAATGGAATTTAACTAAATTTATCAGACTAGTATCATCAACTAAAGGTGATGAAGCTGCTGAAGAAATGGATATTACACCTGATGTAGTATATAATAATGAAAATAATACTATTGTAATTTACAATGGTAGTAAAGAAGATAACTGTATTAGATATGGTAGAGGAGAACAATGGTGTATTACTCGTTCATCATTTCCTAACTATAGATATAGTGAAGGTAGATCGTACCCTACATTTTATTTAGCAAAAAACAATAATTTATCTGATAGTGATCCTTTAAGTTTTGTTGCTATACAAGTAAGAGATCCTAAAACTACTAGTGAAAATAACAGATACGTTTATACAAATAGAAGAAATTCTCCATACGAATCCAACCCAATGAATTTTGAAGAATTAATGAGTGAGATTCCTTGGTTAAGAAACATTCCCAATATTAGATCTGTACTAAAATACATCCCTTTATCTAATGGAGAAAAATTAACTCAACAGTATAAGAGTAAAGCCGTTTCTTATAGAGAATGGACAAAATTCCCATACTCAGTTAAAGAACAATATTTAGTTGTTAGAAAAAACAAACAACTATTTTCTGATATTGGTAATGAAGAGTTTGTTGAGAAATATATGCTTAACTACCCAGAATTAGCTAAATTTATTGCTGAAAATTCTGATGTTATTGACACCAATACTTTATTAAAACATTTAGATAAATTTCCAAATAAGATTAGAAGATCTATAACAGCTAATTTGCGTGGAAAAGTAGAATTAAAATATCTCCCATCAGAACAATTCCCATTTGATGTTAAAAAACTTTTAGTTCAATTAAATAAATGGGATACTAAATCTAACGAAAGACTATATATTACTAAAGATGGTGATACTATAGTTAAATTAACATTAGGGGATAATATAAGTG
>JAEHJW020004192.1_pt1 | contig 59439 bp, 92 predicted proteins | sample 9271431 | NCBI WGS metagenome assembly JAEHJW02 | reverse complement strand
TCATCGAACAGCGAGCAGCCTAACCCCACCCACCCCCTCCACCTCCCCCCCCCCACCCCCTCTGGCCCGTCCCGCCCTGGTCTAGGTGGACCCGTACCCAGACGCACCCACACCCCCACGCCTCGAGACGCACCCCACCCACGCCCGGCACCCACCCCAACGACCCTCCCGCGTGCACACGCGCCAGACACCCAACACCCACCACCTCAACCCCCAGACGCCAACACCCCGACACGACAGCAGCGCCACGCACCGCCGCTCGTCCACACCACCAGGCGCACCACAACACCACAGCGCCAACACCACGAGCACACACACGCACACGCACACGCCATGACGACAAGGCGGTGAACACAATGGCTCGCCGCTACAGCAGCGCATGGGCGAACAGCGACCGCAAGCAACGCTTGCCGCGCGACTGGCAGCAGCGACGCAAGAAGATCATCGCTCGCGCCTCGAAGGATCAAAGCTTCGCCCGCTGCGAAAACATCGACGACGAACTTCAACGATGCTCGAACGTCGGACGCGACGTCGACCACATCCAGGCAGGGGACGACCACAGCCTCACCAACCTCCGCCTCCTATGCGTCCCCTGCCACCAAGCCAAGACCACCCAAGAAGGCGTCGACGCACGCGCCGCCCGCCGCGCACGCAAACACCGACCCACCGAACCACACCCCGGCACACGCAAAGAGCCAGACATGCCCCCCTACTGATCACACAGAGCCACAGGGGGTGGGGGGATACCCCTCCCCCCGGGGGAAAGCTCCTCGGTCGGCATAGCAGTTCAAATCCTGTACGGGTTCTGAGGTTCGCGAAAGGGGGTGAATGGGATGCCGGGTCCGATCCCGAAGCGCTCAGATCAACGCAGGCGCCGCAACAAAGAGAACGGCGAGGTAACTAAGGCTGTGGGGGGTGCTCGCGTCAGCGACGCTCCTGAGGCCGATGAGGAGTGGCATCCCATCGCCCGGGAGTGGTTCACCTCCCTCGGGCAGTCGGGGCAGTCGCAGTGGTACGAGCCCTCCGACTGGGCTACCGCCCGCGTGTGGGCTCACCTGCTGTCGCTGACCCTGGAGTCCGGCCGTCCGTCCGCGCAGATGATCCAGTCGTGGTCGAGCGGCGCTACCGAACTCCTCACCACCGAGGGTGCGCGTCGGCGCGCACGGGTGGAGCTGGAACAGGCCCCGGAGGTTGATCCGGCCGAGGCTGCGAAGGTCGCGAAGATGTCCGCGTACCGGAAGGCCGCTGAACGCGGCTGAGGGGGTGGGTCATGGAGCCCATCCGCACGTGGCCGGACACGGTCCCGCCGGATAATCGGACGCTCGGGTGGTCGGTCCTCGAATGGGTGACGGACTACGTTCTCCAACCCGATGGGCCTACTGCTGGTGAGCCGTTCACGTTCACCCCCGAGCAGGTCAGGATCGTGCTCCGCTGGTTCGAGATCGACGACGCCGGGGCGTTCAAGCGCCGATCCGGGACGATCCGGCGCCTGAAGGGATGGGGCAAAGACCCCTTCCTTGCCGTGCTGAGCCTGGTCGAGTTCGTAGGCCCGTGCCGGTTCGGCGGGTGGGACTCCGCCGGCGAGCCGATCGCGGTTCCGCACACGTCGCCGTGGGTGCAGATCGCCGCCACGTCGATGACGCAGACGAAGAACACCATGCGCCTGATGCCGGGGCTGATCTCACCGCGGATGATCGAGGAATACGGGGTCGACATCGGCAAGGAGGTCATCTACTCCCGTGCTGGTGGCGTCCTCGAAGCGGTTACCTCGTCGCCGCGCTCCCTGGAGGGTGGCCGGGCAACGTTCGTTCTGCTGAACGAAACTCAGCACTGGTTGGCGAACAACTCGGGTCACGACATGGCGATGACGATCGCGGGCAACATCGGCAAGAGCCGTGGTGGTGGCGCCCGGTCGATGCAGATCACCAACGCTCCGCTACCCGGCGAGGACTCCGTCGCAGAGCAGACGTGGGAAGCCTGGTCGAAGGTTCAGGCCGGCGAACTCGTCGACTCGGGCATGTACTACGACTCGATCGAGGCGCCGGCGACGGTCGACCTCGGCGACGAAGAGTCGTTGCGTGCGGGGATCCTCGCTGCACGCGGGGATGCAACGTGGCTGGATATCGACTGGATCATCTCCACGATCTACCAGGGCACCTACCCGCCGTGGCAGTCCCGCCGCATGTTCCTGAACCAACTCACGGCGCCGGACGATGCTCTCGTCGCGGTGCACGAGTGGGACGCGTGCGCGAGCGCGGATCGGTTGGAGCCGGGCGACGAGATCGTCCTCGGTTTCGACGGTGGGCGACGTGATGACGCAACGGCCCTGGTCGCGATCCGCATCAACGACCGTCTTGTGCAGCCTCTCGGGATCTGGGAGGCGCCGGACGGTCCGGCCGGCCAGGACTGGGAAGTCGACCGGGAAGCGGTCGACGGCATCGTCCGGCACACATTCGAGGTGTACAAGGTCCGCGCCATGTTCGCCGACGTTGCTCTGTGGGAGTCCTACGTCGACCAGTGGTCGCAGGACTTCCGACGCAAGCTCCGAATCAAGGCGTCGACCCGGTCCGCAGTGGGCCGGGACATGCGCGGCGGCCTCAAGGAACTCACCGAGGCCAACGAGCGCCTGGTCGCCGCGATCGTGGACGGCAAGCTCAAGCACACCGGCCACCAGTCCCTACGCCGCCACGTGCTGAACACACGCCGACGCCTGAACGCCTACGGCGTCTCGTTCGGCAAGGAACACCGCGAGTCCAAACGCAAGGTCGACGCCTACGCCGCGATGATGCTCGCCGACCTCGCACGCCGCACCCTCCTCGAATCCCCGAAGTACCGGAAACGCCGCATCGACGGCAGCAACAGAGGCTCTAGGGCGGTGGTGCTGGGATGACGACGATTCACGCGACAGGGCTCACCGACCCTGAACAGGACACGCTGAACAAGATCGTGTCCCAGATCGAGGCACGCCGGTCCTACAACGAAACCCGCGAGGCCTACTACGAAGGCTCGAAGCGCATCCGACAGTTGGGGATCGCGATCCCGCCGAAACTGGCGGATGTGGAAACCGTCGTCGGTTGGCCGGGCATGGCCGTGGACGTGTTGGATGAGCGCCTCGATCTGGACGGTTTCGCGCTCCCGGACGGCGACATCGACGACCTCGACCTTGACCAGGTGTGGCGCGACAACCGGATGGACGACGAGACCGGGCAAGCCCATCTGCCCGCGCTGATGCATGGGGTGTGCTTCGTGACGGTCTCCGCCGGCATGGAGGGGGAGCCGCCGGTGCTGATCACCGTCGAACCTCCGACCCGCATGTCGGGACTGTGGGACACCCGGGCGCGCCGCCTGTCCGCCGCTGCGTCGGTGGTCTGGGACGCCGACCAGGGCCGGTACACCGCCGCCACGCTCTACCTCGCAGATCAGACGATCTTCATGGAGGCGCCGACCGGTGGGGGAAACCTCGCGGTCGTCAAACGCTCCGAACATCACCTCGGCCGGCCTCTGGTCGTGCCGCTGGTGAACCGGCCCCGTGTGGGCCGTCCGTGGGGGCGTTCGGAGATCTCCCGCGCGGTGATCTCCTACACCGACTCCGCGGTTCGGACCCTGCTGGGCATGGAGGTCGCCCGCGAGTACTACAGCTCCCCGCAGCTCGCCCTTCTGGGTGTGGCTGAGGAAGCGTTCCAGAACCCGGACGGGTCCGCGAAAACAGCGTGGGAGGTGTATCTCGGCCGTGTTCTGGCGCTGACGCGTGATGAGGACGGCGACCTGCCGCAGGTGCAGCAGATCTCCGCCGGATCCCCGGCGCCGTACCTGGATCAGGTGCGCGGGCTCGCGAACATGGTCGCCGGCGAAGCCGCGATCCCTCCGAGCTATCTGGGGTTCGTGACCGACAATCCGTCCTCGGCCGATGCGATCCGCGTGTCCGAAGCGCGGCTCGTCAAGCGCGCCGAACGTCGACAGCGTGTGTTCGGCGCCGCCTGGTGTGAGGTGATGCGTCTGGCTCTGCTCGTGCGGGACGGCGCCATCCCCGAGGAAGCGAATGGTCTCGTCGCCCGCTGGCGCGACGCCGCCACACCGACCCGGGCTGCGATGAGTGACTCGGTCATGAAGTTGGTGTCGGCCGGCGTGCTACCGCCCAACTCGGAGGTCACTTACGAGCTTCTGGGCTATGACCGGACCACCATCAACCGACTCGCCGCTGAAGCACGACGAGAGCGCACGACGTCGATGCTCGACAGCCTGTTCTCGGTGCCACCGGCGACCCCGGAGGTGGCCGGTCTGACCCAGGCAGGGGCCGCGGATGTCGACGACGCTTGACCGGCAGCACCGGGCCATGCTCAACCGGGTCGGGGAACTCGCCGTCGGTGACCTGGTGGCCCTGTGGCGCGCTCTACCGAAAACGGACACTGAACGTCTGGTCGCCGCGCTCGTTGAGCTCGTCCCCGAGCTTGCCGGCCGGTGGGGAGATGTCGCGTCAGTAAGTGGCGCCGACTACTTCGACGCGGTCCGTGACTACTACAACCCGGGCGGCTCCTATCTCGCTCAACCCGCGCCGCCCGCGCCGGTCGAGCAGGTGCAGGCGGGGGTGCGATGGGCCGTCGACCCGCTGTTCTCTACCACGCCGGATGAGGCCGCCGCGCTCGCGCGGCTGTCCACCAGCCTTGACCGGCTCGTGAGGCAGGCCGACCGCGACACCGTGGCAGGCAACGCCACCCGCGACCGGCGCGCGCTCGGCTATCGGCGCGTGGCGCGCCCGGGGGCGTGCGCGTTCTGCCTGATGCTCGCCACCCGAGAGGGCGACTACAGCTCGCAGGCCGCCGCCGAATCGGTCGGCGGGGGACGACGTGGCCGTATCCGAGGCACCCGCACTCAGGGCTCTCGGTTCCACGACCATTGCCGCTGTTTCGCGGCGCCGGTGTACGCCGGATGGGAGCCGGACGCCGATGTGCTCCGCGCCCAGGACCTCTACGACCGGGCCGGTGGGGACGTCCGGCAGATGCGCCGACTCATGGCCGACGCCACCTAGTTCTTCCTCGGAGGCCGCACGGTTCCCGAGGTCTTCCGCGTGCCCGCATGGGCGCGCACACCTGTTTCTGACCATCCGCCTCGGCGCCGCATGGCCGCGGAGGCTATCCCGCACGGGAGATCCCATGTCTGAGAGCAGCACCGACACCACCGCCACCCCGACCGAGGCCGAGTCCGTGTCCCCGGTCGATCCGCTCGCCCCGCAGCCGGTCCCGGAGCCTGAAGGCGCCCTCGCCCAGGCCGAGGAGTCGGACGGCATCGACTGGAAGGCCAAGAGCCGGGAGTGGGAGAAGCGCGCCAAGGCCAACGCGAGCGCGGCGAAGAAGCTCGAGGAGATCGAGGACGCGAAGAAGTCCGAGGTCGAGCGTGCCACCTCCAAGCAGCAGCGCGCGGAGGCTGAGCGTGACGAAGCGGTAGCCAAGTTGCTCCGCTATGAGGTCGCTACCTCCGCTGGCCTGCCGCTGTCGGTCGCCCATCGCCTCCAGGGCTCCACGAAGGACGAGCTGGAAGCGGACGCGCGCGAGTTGTCGAAGCTGCTCGCCGACAAGAAGGAAGCCCAGCGCAAGGAGTCCCTGACCGACCCCACGGCGGGGCGGTCTTCCGGCGCTGGCAGTTCTACCGCGGAGCAGTTCGCGGCCATGTTCAGCAAGTAGACCAACCTGAGGAGTCGCCGCTATGGCGGGTATCGACATCAACAGGACGACCGACGGTGTGTACCTTCCGCCTGCGGTGTCCTCCGAGATCTGGGCCGACGCCCAGGAACAGTCCATCGTTATGCAGCTCGCGCGGCAGATCACTTTGCCCGCCTCCGGTATGACGATCCCGATGATCACCGGTGACCCTGAGGCCGAGTGGGTTGCTGAAACGGACGAGAAGCCCATCAGCCGTGGGACGTTCGATAACCGGACCCTGACCCCCTACAAGCTGGCGGTGATCGAACCGTTCTCGATGGAGTTCCGGCGCGACCTGCCTGCCCTGTACAACGCGGTCCGCGGACGTTTGGCGAACGCCATCGCGCGCAAGTTCGACGAGGCGGTCCTGTTCGGCCCCTCTCCGGGGACCGGGTTCGACAACCTGGCGGACGCTCCGACGGTGGACATCGTCAACGCCGACGACGCCACCATGTATGACGGCCTGGTCGAGGCGATCTCGACCGTCTCCGACGCTGACGGTGAACTGTCCTCGTGGGTGTTCAACGGGAGCGGGGAGGCTCTGGCCCTTCAGGCTAAGGATGGCATGGGTCGTCCGCTGTTCATCAACAACCTTCAGACCGAGGGTCGCAGCATCGGTACGTTCCTGGGGCGCCCGGCCTACAAGTCCAAGCACGTTCGCCGCGACGACGCGACGATCGGGTTCGCTGGTGACTGGTCGACGGCCATGTACGGCGTGGTCGCTGGGATCAGCGTGACCGAGTCGGATCAGGCCACCCTGACCGACGGCGACACCACGCTCAACCTCTGGCAGCGCAACATGTTCGCGCTGCGCTGTGAGGCTGAGATCGGTTTCGCGGTGCGCCACAGTGACCGGTTCGTGCGGCTCACCAACGGCGGCTCCTGATGTCGTGGGCCGACCCGCAGGACGTCATCGACCGGTGGGTCGGCCCCGGCGCGCCCACCGACGAGGACATGATCCAACGGTGGATCGACGACGCCGAAACGGTGTTGCGCTACGAGGTTCCCGACATCGAGGAACGCCTCCAGGGCGGGGACCTGTCGTTGGACACGGTCGTGTTCGTGGTGTGCCGGATGGTCGTGCGCGTTCTGCGCAACCCGCGCGGGGTACGCCAAGAGGGTGTGGGCCCGTTCAACGTCACCTACACCGGAGACAAGCCGGGCGACTTGTGGCTGACCGACGATGAGCGCGCCATGCTCGAAGGACAGCCCCGACGCCGGCAGGCCGCTTTCACCATCGACCCGACGCCAGCCGGTGCGTGGACTCCGCGCCCGCCCGACCCGTGGGGGTCGCCGCATGGATAACGCCACCGTGGTGTTGCTGCGCCGTCAGGGCGGGGGGCGTGACCAGTACGGCGACCCGATCCCGGTCACATGGGAGCGGGTACCGCTGGCCTACGCAGCGGTCGCGCCCCGGATGGCGTCCAACGACGTCAGCGCGGATGTCGACTACTCCTACGGCCGAGTCTCGCTGGTCACGGGTCTGATCCTGTACGTGTCCTCACCAGAGACGATCCGGCCCGTCGACCGGGTCGAGGTCAACAACATCGTCTACTCGATCGAGGGCGAGATCGGCACGTGGGTGTCTCCGTACTCCACGTGGGAGCCGGGCCGTCAGATGGCGCTACGTCGAGCGGAGGCGCTATGAGCAGCGGTTTCGGTCGGGTGCGTCTCGACCATCGGGGTATCGGCGAGATCATGCGGTCCGATCCGGTCAGGACCGCCGTCACCTACGCGGCGGAACAGGTCGGGGCCGCGGTTCGTAGCCCGGTCCGGCCGGTGGAGGTGCTGGTTCAGCCGGCGGTGTCGGGGTCGGGGATCCGTGATGCTCGCCCGGTCGGGCGGGTCACGGTCATGACCCCTGACGCTCTCGCTCAAGAGCTGAAGCACGGCCGTATGGCACGTGCCGCCTCGGCTCTGGGGTTGGAGGTCGGCGAATGATCGATATCGATGCCGAGTACTCCGACCTCGAGCGGGACATGGTGGATCATCTGCTCGCCCTGGTCCCGCAGATGCCCGTCGAGTATGCGCGGGTCAGCGTGGGGATCGGCCTGCCCGAGGGGTGGCGCCCGGAAGGGGATCCGCATCTGTCGGTGCGCGAGGACGGGTCCTCGGAGGTGCGCGCCTGGTCCGAACGCGGAGCGCTCTTGGAAACCGCCACGGTTCGGGTGGTGGCGTGGGCCGACACCCTGACCCGGGTCAAACATCTGGCGCGTGTGGCGCGCACGGCCGCACTGCGCTACCCGGCACGTCCGGCTCTGGGGGTGCGTGCCTCGATCGACGACGACACCCGATCACCGATCGCGTCGTTCACCGTCACGGTGCGGCGGCGCCCTTATCTGAACCGCGCCCTCTGATCATCACGAGAAACAGGAGGCCCGCCGATGGCAGGCAACCCGAATAACGCCTCTGTGTGGGCGTATGCCGATGTGTACATCGGCTCGATGGACGCTGAGATTCCGGCTGACGGTGAGGACTTCGGCCCTGACTGGGACGCCGTCGGTCTGCTGAACGGCGACGACGGTTTCAGCGAGACCATGGACGTGGACTCCAGTGACCACTTCGCGTGGGGTGGCATCCTCGTCGCTACGACCAGGTCGAACTTCAAGCTCACCAGGTCCTTCACCGCGTTCGAGGACAACCCGACCATTTTTGACTTGGTCTATGCCGGACACGACGTCGCGTTCTCTAGCGATGGCTCCTACTCCGGTGACGTGCACGTCCCGGACCTTCAGGCCCGGTTCAAGATCGCGTTCGTGACCCGCTCGGGCAGTGGAGCCGATGCCCAGGTCAAGCGCGTCATCTCGAAGAACTACGCGCAGGTCGAGGAACGCGGCGACGCTCAGGAGTCGGAGACCGAGATCAGCTCGCGGGCGATCACGGTCGCGATCTACCCGACCGAGGAAGACCCGGAGACCGGCAAGAGCACGCTGTTCTCCGTCTACAAGGGGCCGCTCCTCGGCTCCTGACTCAGACTCCGGGTCGAGGTCGTTCGCGCGGTTCAGCCTCGGCCCGGACCCACCACCCACCCGAACCGCGACAGGAGGAACCGCGCATGCACATGCCCACTCCGTCGGAGATCAACGCGAAGATCCGCGAACTCGGCATCACAGCCGAGTCTATGCCGCGTGAGCAGGCGCGCGCCGAGGCCGTCAAGGCGATCTTGGCCGACCGCGCCGGCCTCGACCAGATATCGGGGCGTGTGCTGTCCCGCTCCACGGTGGCCGTCAGCGATGGCTACCTCGAAATCACCGTCACCCACTACGAAGGAACCGCGCCATGACCACCAAGACCACCAAGAAGACCGACAAGCCGAAGGCCATCAGCTTCCGAGGTGAGCGGTTCCGGCTCCCCGAACTCGACGGGGGCATGGACATCGACACCCTGGAGGCGTTCGAGGACGGCAAGGTCATCACCGCGATTCGCGGCTTGCTCGGCCCCGACCAGTGGGCGCAGCTCAAGGCCATGACCCCCAAGCCCAACGTCGGCGACCTCGAGGAGATCGCCGACAAGATCGCGAAGGTGTACGGGATGGGGTCGGTGGGGGAATCCGACGCCTCCTCCGACTGATCCGGGATCATCCGGACGCGGTGGAGGCGGACCTCGCCCGCTACTACCACAGCTCCATCGTCGACTTCTGGGACGGGCGGCTCACGCCATGGCAGATAGCCGCCCGTATCCGACACCTACCGGTCGAATCAGCGTGTAACGCCGCTCTCGGCGGCGACGAGCTCACCGTCGCCGAGTACCTGCTGTACGACCTCATCCACGTGCACACCGAGAAGCCACACCCGAACGACCCGCGCGTCAAACGCGCCGAACAGGCCAAGAACGCGCAGATCGCCGCCGCGCACGCGCGCGCCCGTGACCGTCGTGACCAGCTCGGCATGCGCGGCTCAGTACTCCGAAAATGACCCGAGGGGGGTGAACCCCCTTGGCGTCTGTCGGCTACGCGACCCTGTCCATCGTCCCGTCCATCCGCGGCCTCGCGGGTGAGCTGAACCGCCAACTAGGCGCGTCGTCGCGCCCGGCACAGCGTGCGGGGGAGCAGATCGGCGCTTCGGTGTCCGCAGGCGCCGAAAAGGGCCTGGGGAGGCTTCAGCGGTCGATTTCGGTCGTGGCGTCCGGCGCTGGGCGCGCGTTCGGCGGGGTCGCTACGACCGTGAGCCGTCTAACGCCTGCTCTTGGATCCGCGACCCGAGGAACCTCACAGCTCGGGCAGGGGATCCGTGGCGTCTACACGCAGGCGTCCGGCCTCGGCGGAGCCCTCAACACGGTCGGGTTGGCTGCTTCGTCTGCGTTCCAGGTGGGGCGGGACGGCGCTGGTCTGCTCGCCGCCGGCATGCGCCAGACCGGCGTGTCCGCCTCGGCGGCGAACAGCACCTTCTACCGGATGGGGCAGACGCTCGGCTCGATCGGCCGGACTGCCGGTAGCGCCCTGTCCACGGTCGGCTCTGCCGCCTCGTCGGCTGCGACGTCGCTGCGTACCTCGTTCTCCAATGCCGCATCCAGCGCGGGCGACACGATCCGGGATGTTCTCGGCGGGGCGGTCGCCAAGGTGGGCGCGCTCATCGCCGGAATCGGTTTGGGTGCGTTCGCCGCCGAGGTGTCCCGTGTCGCCTCGGGAGCTTCCACCACCCAAGCCCAGATCGAAGCCCTCTATGGTGCGGCCGGTGGCGGCGCCGCTGAGGTCAACGAGCTGATGGACGGAATGGCCGAGCGTTTTCGCGGCTTGGACATGTCCGCGATGCGTTCTGGCGCCGTTTCCCTCGCATATATGGGTTTGCAGGGATCTGAAGCCGTCGGTGTGTTGGAGCGTCTGGAAAAGGCGACCTCTGTCACCGGATCCGGAACGGTTGGTCTCGAAAGGGCTATGTCCGCCCTGACCAAGGGTGTCAATGCCGGCAAGTTCCAGATGGATTCTCTGAACCAGATTTCGGACGCCGGTATTCCGATCTATGACGCGCTCGCTGATGTTCTCGGGGTGTCCATCCCGGAAGCGCAGGAAATGGCGTCGGCGGGAGCGATCGGTCTTTCCGAGGTTCTTGACGCCCTGTCCGGCGATTACGGCACCTGGTTCCCCGCGCTGCTGGAGGGTGCGGATAATGTGTCCCAGACGTTTTCTGGCGCGTGGGGAACCATCAAAAACTCGATGGTCAACGGGTTCGCTAATGAGCTCGCGCCGGCGTTCGACCGGGCCGCGCCGCTCATGCTGCGTCTGTCCGACGCCATTACGACCGGATTCGATCGTCTCCCCGAAATGATGTCCCAGCTTCGGGACGCCATCGACGGGACTGGGATTCCTGACGCTATCGGCAAGATCGTCGATGGCGTCCGACAGTTCGGCTCCTCGGCGATGCCTGCTCTTGAGCCGTTCATCGACGCCGTCAAGGTCGGCTTGGCGGTCTCGTTGGAGATCGCCCGAACCGCTATCGACAGGGTCGGTGACGCGCTTTCGGCTATGAGTCAGTGGATGCGCGATAACCGGGGCGCCGTGGAACTCCTCGGCGCGGTTATCGGTTCCATGGTCGCTGGACTCACGATCTACGCGACCGTGAGCGGTATAGCACGTATCGCAACGATGACGTGGGCCGCCGCACAGTGGGCATTGAACGCTGCTCTTACCGCTAACCCGATCGGGTTGATTGTCGCTGCTGTGGCCGCTCTGGTCGGTGGCGTCATTTACGCCTACCGAAACTTCGAGGGCTTCAGGAACGTCGTCGACCGCGTGTGGAAGGCGATCAAGACCGCTGCCGGTTGGATCTGGGAAAAGGGCCTCAAGCCCGCTTTCGAGGGCATTCGGGGTGCGATCCGCGTTGTCGGAGACGCCGCGATGTGGCTGTGGGATAAGGCCATCAAACCGGCGTGGGATGCGATCGTCGGAGCTTTCCAGTCGACCAAGTCGGGTGCCGGTAGTGCCCTGACGTGGTTTCAGGATGTTCTGTCGACGATCGGTGATGTCGCGATCTGGCTGTGGAAGAAGGCCATCAAGCCGACGTTCGATTTCATTTGGGCGACGATCAAGAATGTCGTCACCGGAATCATCACCATCGCGCTTATCCCGCTGGTGTTGTGGTTCAAGACGGTGTCGGCGATCGTGAAATGGATGTGGTCGAACGCCATCAAGCCCGCGTTCGAAGCCATCGGAAGACTCGGAGTGTGGCTGTGGAACAACGCCCTTAAACCGGCGTGGGACGCGATCATCGCGGGCTTGAAGACCGTCGGTGGCTGGTTCACGTGGCTATGGGCGAACGCGATCAAGCCTGCTTTCGATGCGATCACTAAGGCCGCTCTGTGGCTGTGGAACAACGGCATCAAGCCCGCGTTCGGATATGTCACTTTGGGTGCGAAGACGCTCGCCGGATGGTTCACGTGGCTGTGGAACCAGATCAAGAAGGCGTTCGACTGGATCGCCGGTCATGTGACGCGCTGGTGGAATATCACGAAGGCGATTTTCGCTCTCGTCGTGAACTACGTGCGCGCCACCCTGTCGGGTGCGTTCAACTGGTTCCGCGACAAGGTGATCAAGCCGGTATGGGATTTCATTTCCCGCCACATCAACAACGTGTGGAACAACGGCATCAAGCCCGCGTTCGACAAGGTCAAGGAAGGCGTCGACGCGATGAAGGACGCGTTCGACGCCGGAAAGCGCGCGATCAAGAAGGCCTGGGACGGCATCCGCGATTCCGCGAAGAAGCCCGTAAATTTCTTGATCGGTACGGTCTATAACGACGGCATCCGTAAAATCTGGAACAGCGTTGCCGGGGTTGTCGGGGCGACGGAACTTTCCAAGGTCGACAAATTCGCGACCGGTGGTGTCCTTCCCGGCTACACTCCGGGCCGCGACGTGCACACGTTCATTTCTCCGACCGGTGGGGCTCTCGCTCTTTCCGGTGGTGAGGCGATCATGCGCCCGGAGGTCACCCGCGCTATGGGAACCGCCGGCGTGGACCGGCTCAACCGGGCCGCCCGCGTCGGGGGTGTGTCCGGAGTGCGTAACGCTCTCGGATATGCGCGGGGCGGAGTTCTCGGGAACCCGGCACGTTTCAGCCGGGGCGGATGGCTGAGCATCAACGACATCAACCCTTCGGGTGACGGGATCGTGTCCGCTGCCGCGAAGTTCGTCCGTGACGTCGCCGTTGATATTTTCAGCGGCGATCTCGGCGGGGCGGTCGACACGTTCTTTCGCCCGGCCAAGGACGCGACGAAGCAGTTCGGCACCACCGGATTCCCGGGCACCCCGTATCAGATGGTCGACAAATTCAACAGTTCGATCAAGGAGAAGGTCGAAGGCTTCCTCGACTTCTTCTCCGGCGATGACGGGGGCGGAGGATTCAAGGCGGTCGGTAAGGGCAAGGCGGGCGACGTTGTTCGTCTCGCGCGAGCCAGCATTGGCCGCTACCCGGAGGTTCCGGGCGGCAGCAACCGGAACGCCATTACGAACTGGTACGGGATGCCCGGCGCGCCGTGGTGCGCGATGTTCATCAGTTGGTTGTTCAACCGGGCGGGCGCTTCCGGATCTCTGGGGAGAGCTTCTAGAACGGCGTGGACCGGTGACTATTACGGTTCCGGGATGCGTCGTGTCGGGATCGGTGCCCGGCGTCCTGGTGACGTTGTTGTTTATGGAACGAGCCACGTCAATATGTATGACGGAAATGGCTTCACCATTGGCGGTAACGAATCCAATAACGTCCGTCGAAGTCGAGGTTATGCGGGTCGGGGTGTGGCGTTCAGGCCGGCGTGGAAAGCCGCGACCGGTGGCGTGCTCGACCGGGGGTCGATGCGTCGGATCGCTCGTCAGGATCCGCACGACGCCGACACCGGGATCAGCCGCGCCATGTTGTACGACCAGGGCGGCATGCTCAAGCCCGGTCTCCAGTTGGTCTACAACGGCACCGGCAAACCGGAAACGGTGCGCACGGCCGCTCAGGAGGCTCGTGTGGAACGCCTCGTCGAGGCCCTGGAACGGGGCGGGGTCGGCAACGTCATCAACGTTCAACCGCCGCCGGCGACCGTCTCCGAGTTGGTCGACGGGGTGTCCTACGCGCTGCGTCGCGTGCGGCGCGGCGGTGTCCACGCGGGGAGGTTCTAGTGTCTCTGCGCGCACAGCAGTGGGAGATCGCCGGTGTCCGGTTCGGGTACGGCACCGGGCTCGAGGTCCGTGAGTTCGAGATCGGGCCGCCCGATATCGAAACCGGCGATCTCACGTTGCCTGGCCAGGATGGGACGGTGTTCGGCCGTGACACCCACAGTGGCAGGACGTTGACGTGGGAGTTGTTCACTGCCCGGCAGTGGTCGGCGTCGGAGGCTCGCGCCCGATGGGCTGAACTCCAGTCGGTCTGGTCGAACCCGGAAATCCGGCTACGGCCGCGGACGGTGGTTCCTCTGCGGATGCGGATCCCGGGGTCTCGGGCCGTGGTCGTCTACGGACGGCCCCGGCGGTTCGAGGCTCCGGGCGCCGGGATGCTCCGTCAGGGGCATGTCGAGTTGCTCGCCGATTTCACCACCGCCGACGGGCTGTTCTACTCCGACGACGGCGGTGGTGAGGGCGGCGCCCGGCAGATCAGTTTGGGTCTGGTCGCGTCGGGTGGGTCGGGGATCGTGTGGCCGGTCGAATGGCCGGCCGTGTGGGGTGCGCAGGGGGAGCGACAGGACGCGGTGGTCAACCAGGGCGACAGCCCGTCGTGGCCGGTGCTCACGTTCTACGGGCCGGTGGCTCAACCGTCGATCGAGATCGTCGGCACCGGGCGGCGGCTCAGTCTCGACACCACGCTGGCCTACGACCGGTCGATCACGATCGACACCCGCCCGTGGGCGCGCACGATCCTCCGGGACGACGGCGCGAGCTTCGCCGGGTCAGCGCGCGGCGCCGCCCTGTCCGAGTTTCAGCTTCCGGTCGGTCAGACCGTGCTCGCTTACCGGGGGACGGACCTGTCCGGGCAGTCCCGGTGCGTCGTGTCGTGGCGCGACGCCTATTCAACGCCCTAGGGGGACATTGTGGCTCTTGAAATGGATTCCTGGGCTGTTACTGGCGCCCAGTCCAGCGCGCGTATCGCCCGTCTGATGCATCAGTCCGGTACCGCATCCGGTAACGGCGTCGTCGACGTCGGGCACCTGCGGGTGTTGCCGTTGGAGGTGCCGGGCGGGGGTGTGCGGATCACCTCGGGCGGGGCGACGATCCTCGGCAGGGAACAGGAGTTTCAGGGCAGCTATTTCGCGTACAACGTCGGTACCGACACGGTCGACATCAGCCCGACCGGGTCGGGTGGTGGGCGTTCCGACCTGGTGGTGTTGCGGGTCGAGGATCCCAACATTGACGGCACCCCGTGGGGGCACGACGTCACCACCGATCCCGTCTACTACTTCCGGGTCATCGAGGGTGTCTCCTCTACGGCGACCGAGGCGCCGTCGGGCACGACCGCGATCCCGCTCGCCCGTATCGACCTGCCCGCGTCCACGGGCACGGTCACGGCCGCGCACATCACCGACCTGAGACGGTCAGCGAACCCCCGCACTGAACGGGTGCTCCGAACGCAGTTCGGCGAGGGCCTCGAGGACGGCCGGATGGACTACGCCGACTACAAAATCGACTACGAGCGTTGGCCTCAGCACGACTGGACTGTGACGATCCCGGAATGGGCGACGCAGGTGCAGGTCGTAGCGAACTGGGTCAACGTCGTCTACCCGGCGCCATCCAGCACCACAGGCGTGGACGCGCGAGGCCGGGTCCGGGTCGGACTGATCGGGGGCGGCGGAAACAATCTGTTCACCCGCCACTCCTTCTACAATTTCAATCAGCAGGGTTTGAATAACGCTTACCGGTGTTCTATCGGGCTGTCGAATGACGTCATGATTCCCGAGAGTATGCGCGGCCGAACCTGCCAGTTGCGCATGTACGCGCAGGCCACAGACGTCACCAGCCATTATCTCCTCATGGACGGGTGGGCGAACGCATTCGTAGATCTGCAATTCAATGAGATCCCCGCCCCTCGGAGCCAGTTGTGAATTGGCGCTACTACGCGTTCCGCGCCCTGTCGCGTGAGTGGGTCCACCGGGAACTGCCGCTGCGGGACGTGACCATCGAACACACCCTGTCGGGCCCCGGCGGGCTGTCCGCGAGCATCGAACCCACCTACGCCGACCTGGTCGCCCCGGACGGCAACCTCGTGTTGCGCGAGTGGGACACGGTGATCATCGCCGAGGCCGCCGGCGAACTGCGCGGAGGCGGCATCCTCACCAGCACGGAGATCACCGGCGACACCCTCACCCTCGACTGTGTCGGGTTCGCCGGGTACGCGGCAGGGATGCCGCTCACGTCGACTCTGACATGGGGCGGATCCTCGGCCGGAACCACCGGGAACGGGGTGGATGCGGCGACGGTCATCCGCGCTCTGTGGGGCCATCTCCAGTCTCAGCCGGACGGTGACCTCGGCGTGGTGGTCGACGAGTTGTCGACCCCGTATCGGATGGGGGAGTGGCACAACGCCCGCAAGCTCCCCACCGACGACGAGCCGTCTCCGCCCGCCTCCGAGGTCGAGGAGCCGCCGATTCCGATCGACCGGGTGTGGACCGCCGCCGACCGGCAGCCGGTGGCGGCGACGGGGAAAACGGTCTACTGGCAGAAGTCGTTGCCGTGGTATGAGGACATCGAGGTCGGCGCGAAGGTCGACGAGATCTGCCAGCAGGCCCGGATCGACTACCGGGAGCAGTGGTCGTGGGGACCAGGCCGGGAATCGGTGAACCTGCGTCTGCGTCTCGGATATCCGCGCCTCGGCCGTCGGTCGTCGGATCTGCGGTTCGTTGAGGGCGAGAACATCTCGGCGGTCGTCACGTTGCAGCGCAGCGGCGACGACTTCGCGAACGTCGTTTCCGCCTACGGGGCCGGCGAGGGCTCGAAGCAGAAACGCGCAACCGTCACGAGACGCGATGGTCGGCTGCGTCGTGTGGCGATCGTCGATGCCGCGGATGTGGCCAACGACGCGTCGTTGCGCGCGATCGCCGGCGATGAACTCGGCCGGACCCGGCAGATCACCGACATCACCGGATTCACCGTGCGCGACCACCCGAACGCCGCGCTCGGAACGTTCGCGCCCGGCGATGACGTGCTCGTGGAGACCGTCATCGGGTGGCAGCCGACACGGATGTGGGTGCGGATCCTGTCCTACTCCTACAGCCCGGACGGCGACACCGTGACGGTGTCCTGCACCCGATCCGACAGCTTCGACTACACCGGGAGGTGAGCGCGATGTCCGATCCTCGGCTACAGAGACAGGTGGAACGTCTCGCCGCCGAACTCGCGCGGACGCAACAGGAGGTGCAGACGCTCCGCCGTGCGGCGCGCCGTCCCCAGCTCGGAAACTCCTCAATCGACAGCGGCGCGTTGGAGGTTCGCGACCCGGACACGGGAGCGACCCGACTCCGGATCGGCTACCAGCCCGACGGCACGGTCGGCATCATCCCGGACGGAGGCGACCCGCCACCGGCGCCCTCGGTTCCGGTTGTCGCGAGTGCGCCGGTGGGGCTGATGGTGCAGTGGGACGGCCGTCTCGCTCATGATCTGACTCTGCCCGCCGATTTCGATCACGTCAGCGTGCACGTCTCCGGGCAGGCCGGTTTCGTCCCGGACGCGTCCACGTTCCAGGGGACCATCCCGCGCGCCGGCGGGTTGTTCCCGGTCGTGCCCTTGGAGGTGGGCGAAACCTACTATGTGCGGCTCGTCGGAGTCGGCACGGGAGGGGTTGAGGGGGCTCCGTCCGAGGAAGCGTCCGGGGTGCCGGACAGCGTCGGTGGTGTTCCCGGTCCCGGGTCGATCACCGAAACGGAGATCGCTGACGATGCGGTGACGTCCCCGAAGATCCGGGCTCTGGCTGTGGAGGCGTACCACATCGTCGCGGAGGCGATCGAGGCCGGACACATCCAGGCCGGCGCTGTCACGGCCGCGAAGTTGGCTGGTGAGATCGTGCTTGCCTCCCGGCTCATCGCCGGCGACCCGGAGGCGGCTCGTGTGGAGATCGGCACGTTCGGTCTCCGCGGCTACAACAGCGCCGGGCAGTTGGTGTTCGCCGTCGCCGATGGGGACGCCGCGTTCTCCGGGGACATCACCGGATCCCGCATCGTTGGCTCCCGCTTCACCCTGGGCACTGCCCCGGGGCCGACGGGGGTGATCGAGGGCGATTCGGCCGCTGTCGTACAGCGCGTGCAGGTGGGGGAGACACGTGCGCAGATCGCCGCGAACAGCACTTCCGGTCAGGCGAACTTCCTCGCAGCCTCCGACGTCTCCAACCCGTCCGCCCCGTTGGCTGGGTTCGCGGCGCAGGGCGGGACGGTCCTGTTCGCGCTGGACTCGTCCGCGACGGTGGCTGACCGACTCCCATCGGTGACGGGTCAGGCCACATCGACCTACGCCCGTCTCGACCTGTGGTCGCAGCGGAACAGCGTAGACGGCCCTTACGCGAATCTCGTAGCCACCCCCAACCGCGCAACGGGTACATGGGGGACGGCCTCCGGATCCCAGGTTCGAATCGACGCGGTCGAGGACTGGGTAGGGATCTCCGCTCTTCCGGAGCCGTCGACGGTCGGACAGCCCGGTTCTACGCCGGGGACGATCTACGGTTTCAGGCGTTCGGGCACGGACGCCCCGACGCTGTCGGTGCAGTCCCCGATGTCCACGTCCGGGCCGGGCGCTGATCGTCGCTCCTACCTGCACGTCGAGGGGGCGAACACCAACCGCGCGTACACGGTGATGAACAGCGCTGCGCGGCTGCACATCATCCAGGGTGAGCTGGTCGATGGGTCCACGGACCGGTCCACGGACGGGTGCGTGCAGCTCGCGGACACACACAGCATTTCCGCGCCTCGGCATGCTCCGGTGCGCACGGACATGGTGGCCGCACCCAGCGGGACGTTCTCCGGGACCTGGACCGCGTTCTCCAACGCGGCCTATCCGGCGATCAGCTTCAAAACTGGCTGGTCGGGGCGGGTGCGGATCACGATCACCGCAGCGGCCGGCAACACGAACACGCCGAACGCAACCATCCATTTCGGTTTCGGGCTCACCGGCGCGAGCACGATAGGGCCGGCCGTGTCGAGAGCGTGGAACGCCCGGTCTACAGCCATGCAGTGCGCGAGTCGGGTGCTGTACATGGACCTGATTGCGAACGCCGACTACACCCTGACCCCGCACTACAACATCTCGTCCGGATCGACCACCGGCAGCAACCCGACCGTGGTCATCCAGGACACCTACGAACACTCCATCGTCGTGGAACCACTCACCTAGGAGACACCATGTGTGACCTGCCCAGAGACCCTATCCAGGACATCACGCCTCCGGGGCCGCTTCCGCCGCTCCCGCCGGATCCGCCTCCGATCCCTGAGGATGAGGGATCCCCGGAGATCATCCCGCCCGGGGAAGGCAAGGAGTATCCGCCGGATCCTCCCGGTGTGGATTAGGAGGGGCTGGTGGTCATGGGTAGCGCGATCTCTGCTGAGGGCGGCTGGTGGCTGCGCACCGTCATCTACGCGCTGGTGGTCGGCACCGGCGTGTGGGCGGTGCTGTGGCCGTCGACCAACATGACCGGGTCCGGCGGCATGGTGGTGACCTACGCCTACGCGGCGGCGATGATCCTCGGCGGGGCGGTGTGCCTGTGGGGAACCCTCGCCGGCCGGTGGGACGGCGAACTTGTCGGCCTGCCGATGGTGATCGTCGCGACCGCCTCTCTCAGCATCATCTTGTGGACGACCCTGACGGACTCGCTGGGGCGCGGAACGGTCGCGCTGGTCGCCACCACGTGCACACTCCTTCTCTCCGAGCGGTGGAGGGGGGTCCGACGCGTCGCGACCATGGCGAGAGAGGCGGCCCGTGGGACTACCTGAACTCTTGACCCTGGTCCTCGGCGGGGGCCTGCTCGCCACGGTGCAAGGCATCACCAAAGCCGTGGGGGCGTACCGGCAGGGCGCCCGCGCCCGGGAGCGCGACGTGCTCACCGACTCCGAATCGTGGCGTCGTACCGCGGATGATGCCCGCCGGTGCGCGGAGCGAGAACGCGACTGGTGGCGCAACAGGGCGGCTGCTCTGTGGCAGCAGTGCGTGGAGCACGGAGGCCGCCCGGGGCCGCTGGGGTCCCCACCGAAGGACAAGCCCTGAAGGAACGAACTCAGCCCCGCCAACGGTGGGGCTTTCGCATGTGAGGAGACCCGATGGTCCGTCCATCACGGTATGTGACCCGCTCAGACATGGGCTGGTCCGCCACGAGCCCGGCAGGGGCCGCGAACCCCCGGTCAGGGCTGGTGATCCACTACGACAGCGGTAACCAGCGGCTCGCCGACAAGCCGCACTCGGAGTGTCTCGCCTACTGGCGTCGCACCCGCAGCTTCCACACTGGTCCCGCTCGAGGGTGGGCAGATGTCGGCTATTCGTTTCTGGCGTGTGCACACGGATACGTGATCGAGGGGCGCGGCCTGCGCAAACAGCAGGCGGCACAGCCCGGCGGGAACGCGACCCACTACTCCGTGACGCTGGCGACCGGCCCGACCGACACGATCACCGAAGACCAGATCAACGCGGTCCGCGAGCTTCGCCGGTGGCTCATGACCGACCACGGCAACGCCGGCGCCGTCAAGGGGCACCGCGACTTCATCGCCACATCGTGCCCCGGCGACAAGGCCTACGCCCTCGTCAAGAACGGCACCTTCACCCAGACGCCCGGCGCCATCACCAGCCCCACCACCACCGAGGGAGACGACGAAATGCTCGGACTCAAGCGCGGCGACAACGGACAGGCCGTCCGTTCCTTGCAGGTCTACTTGCGCGACGCTGGCTATCCGCCCGCGAACTCGATCCGGTCCGACGGCGAGTACGACGGCGTGTACGGCAAGGGCGTCTCCGACGCCCTACTGAAGCTCCGCCGCGACCTGGGCTCGAACGTCAAGAACGGCGACCACGTCTCGTACTGGGCCAGGAACCAGATGCGCAGGGCGTGGTTCGCCCACCAGCTCAAGGCCAGCAAGTGACACCCCGCCACCGACGCGAAGGAACGCCCATGCCGTCGACCACCACCACCGCCGACGCCCGATCCCGCGCTCTGCGCACTGTGCTTCAGGGCGCGGTCTCCACGATCCTCGTCGCGGTCGCCGCCGTTGTTCTCGACCAGGTGACTGCCGGGCAGATCGTGGACTACGCGACGCTCGGCGCCGCCGCTGCGACCGCCGCCGGTACGGCGATCACCGCCTACGTCCACCGGCTGCTGTCGGGGCAGGCTCTTGATGACGCGAACAGGCCGGACGGGTCGTAGGGATGCCTACCTCCGATCGTGAGGGCAAGGAGTGGGCGCGGGACGTGATCGCACGTCTCGCGCCCTCCGTGGTGGTGGACGTTGGACCCGGCGAGGGAACCTACGTCCATCTGGCCCGTGACGTGACACCCGACGGCTGTCGGTGGATCGGTGTGGAAGCGTGGGCGCCCTACATCAGCGAGTACGGGCTGTTCGACGCCTACGACTGGGTGGTCGTCTCCGACATCCGCCACCTGGACCCGTACACGCTGGTCAGGGACCCCGATTTGGTGATCCTCGCCGACGTCCTGGAACACATGTCCCAACTCGAGGCACGCGGCGTGCTCGCCCGAATGAAGGACTGGGCACACAACATCCTCGTGTCGGTGCCGCTCGCCCACCACGACCAGGGCGCCGAGGGCGGGAACTGGTTCGAAATCCATAGGGAGCACTGGAGTTCCCGAGAGATGAGGAAGGAACTCGGCGCGGGCCTGGTCGACGCCCGCGAGGGAGACGTCCTCGGCTACTACCTGTGGTCCGCGGAAAAGGCGGCGAGAGGGGGACGGCGTTGACTCAGGTGACCGTGTGCGTGCCGTTCCGGCCCGGGATGCTGGATCGGGAGATCCACGCCGACTACGTGTCCGCGCGTCTGCGGGAAATGCTGCCCGACGCCCGGCACCTGGTGGTGGACGTCGACGGCGACTTCAGCCGGGCGCGGGTGCGTAACGAGTCGGTGCGCCGCGCCGGTGAGGGTGTGGTCGTGCTGTGTGACGCCGACACCCTCCCCGAGGAACAGGCCTTGCGGGATGCGATCGACGGCGCCGCACGCGACGGACGGCTTCACCTGCCCTACACTCGCTACCGCGCCCTGTCCCCCGAAGGCACCCTTGCGGTCTACGCGCGCGGCGTCGACCCGATGGACGCGCCCGTGGAGGATGAGTCACGGCGCCCGATCGGCGGAGTATGGGTGATCTCCGTCGACGCCTACTGGCAGGCCGGCGGCATGGACGAGAGCTTCGTCGGCTGGGGCTTCGAGGACGACAGCTTCTTCGTCGCCGCGAACTGTCTGCTCGGCCAGACCGTGCGCCACGAGGGGACCATCACCCACCTACACCACAAGAGCGCCGCGAACCTGCGCTCTCCCTCCTACCGGACCAACCGGGCACGCCATCAGCAGTACGTTCGGGCACGCCGTTCCCCGGAGGCCATGCGGCGTCTGACCGGCGCTCCTGACCCGACTCGGCGGCGTATCGTCGCGCTCGCCCACTACTACCTACCCACGCACCGGGCCGGCGCCGAGATCATGCTTCACGAGCTGCTCAAGGCGCTTGCTGCGCGTGGCCACCAGGTCGAGGTGTGGGCGACCGACGAGGAACGGGACGCGGTGGTTGACGGCATCGCCGTGCACGCCGGAACTCCAGAGATGGTGGACGCTGACGTGGTGGTGTCACACCTGAAGTCGGTTCTGTTGGCGCGCAAGCTCGCCAAGAAGGCCAGCGCTCGGTTCGTACTCCTCGCGCACTCTGCCGCTCCGTGGGTGGTCAAGGACGTGCGCGCGGGCGCGGATCTGGTAGTCGCGAACTCCGAGCACGTGGCGCGGGACCTCAGGCGCCGCGGTGAAACGCTGGTCGTACACCCGCCCATCTATGCCGACCAACATCGGACCCGGCCGGGACGGAGGGTGACGCTGATCAACCCGATCCCCGCGAAGGGGAGCGGGGTGTTCTACGAGCTCGCGCGCCGGATGCCGCAGACGCAGTTTCTTGTGGTGGAGGGCGGATACCAGCAGTCAGAGCAGGTGCGGGAGCGCCTTCCGAATGTGCGCTGGCAGCCTCACACGAAGGACATGCGCGGCCGGGTGTGGGCTCATACGAAGGTGTTGCTCGTGCCCAGCGCGGAGGAGTCTTACGGGATGGTCGCCGTCGAAGCCGCAGCGTCCGGAATTCCCACCATCGCCGCCCCCACGGACGGTCTTCGCGAGGCCCTGGGCGACGCCGGCCGGTTCGTCGACGTCGACGACATCGACGCGTGGGAAGCCGCGCTGCGCGATCTCCTCGGCGTCGGGTGGCGCAACGCCTCGAAGCGCGCGCTCGCCCGGTCCGCGGAACTCGACCCCCGAAAGGAGGTGGGCGCGTGGGTGAACGCGATCGAGTCTCTGTGATCATCCCGTGGGCACCCGATGCCGGATGCCGCCATCGCGCCGCCGCGTTGGCGTGGACCGTGTCCCGCTGGACAGCGACCGGACACGAAGTCGTGGTCGGCGAACACACCGGACCGTGGTGCAAGGCGCGCGCCGTCGCCGACGGGTTGCGCCGAGCCTCCGGGCACATCCTCGTTGTGGCGGACGCCGATGTGTGGTCGCCCGGGTGGGGGGATGCGGTCGACCAGGTGCAGGCGGGTGGTCGGTGGGCGATGCCGCACGGCCCGGTCCACCGACTCACCCACGCCGCCACCCAACACGTGCTCGACGGCCACGACCCGCACACCGACATGGATCTCACCCAGCGCCCGTATGAGGGGTGGCCCGGTGGCGGCCTGGTCGTACTCACCCGCGACGCCTACGAGGTAGCGCCGTTGGATCCGCGGTACGTCGGCTGGTCCGGCGAGGACGAGTCGTGGGCGAACGCGCTCCGGGTCCTGGTCGGGGAGGGGTGGCGCGGTTCGGCGCCGCTGTGGCATCTGTGGCACCCGCCCCAGGAACGCATGTCGCGCCGGTGGGGGAGCGCGCAGGCGCGGCGTCTGGCCACCCGCTACGCGCGCGCCCGCACACCCGCGCAGATGCGCCGACTCATCGACGAGACAGCATGAACAGCAAGAAGCGCCCCGCCCGGTATGGGCGGGGCGCTTTTCGCGTTGAAGCTTCCCCACGTGCGTGGGGCTGTTCGGGGTCTTCCCCCGGAACCTGTGCGCGGTCTCCGTGGAGATGTCGTGCAGGTTCATCCCCACGTGCGTGGGGACCATAGCGGGGGTATATGAACCCCCAGACCCGGGAACATCCCCGCGTGCGCGGGGGCTTACTTCTTTGGGGCCCAGACGAACTGGTCTCAGGTCCATCCCCACGTGCGTGGGGAACAACTACCGACTACCCTAGTGCGGCTCGGGCGACCTGTCAGGGGAACGGCCGGATTCGGTCACGCCTCCGTGGTAACCCCGTAGTACTCATAAACCTCTCGCGCCAGGCCGTACCCGGAATCGACTCGGCGATAGTGTATGTCCTCCATCACCGCCACTGCGAACAGTCCATAGTCCAGGTCGGGAGACCCGCCCTCCCGAAGGCGTGCCCCGAGATATGCCACGAACTTCTCCAGAGACGCAGGTGTCAGGGTCGCGGCATACGAGGGCCACTCCGGCGCCTGCTGGCCCCCCTGGTGTCGCAGCATGATGTCACAGCCGCGCTTCTTCTCGGCCCGGGTCATCGCCTGAGCGAGACGTACCCCCTCCTGATGATGGCCACCCGCAGGCCCGACCAGACGTCGCAGAGCTTGAGCAGCAGCCACCGCAGTGGTCTCGGGAGTGCTTGTCAGGTGCATCGACACTGGGGTGTGGATCACCCGATCGCACAGTGATGCCGCCTGCCCACGAACGGTTTCCACCTGCTCCCGACTGAGGCGAGAGTTCATCATCGGTCCTTCCCGGTTCGGCCGCGCCCTCTACGCGACCTGATCCCTGCCAGCGCAGGGCCCAGGGCTTCAGTGTGGCCGACGGGTACGTCATTCGGCGGCGATCTCGTCGACCGTCGCTTGGATTCCGGGGATCAGCTCTTCGAGGTCCCTTTCAGTGGGGGGACCGTCGGGGTGGTCGGGGCCGCCGAGGTCGTCAACGAGCTCGGATCGCCGCGCCGCGATCTGGCACGTCGGCACGTAGGCTTCGACCCACACGTCAAGGCCTCCATCGTCGTCGATGTAGAGAACGGGACGTTCGCCTTCCGAGGTGAGCAGGTCCCGCAGGTGGCCGGTTGTGACTGTCGTGTTCGCGTCCATGTGTCTCCTGGACTGTTTGTGCGGGGACGATGATGCGGCCAACCTAACGCGTCCCCGGGCCGTCTACCCGATGCTTGGCCGGATCCGGTGTCCGCCTCCGGCCATCCCCTCCGTGTGTCGCCGGGGCGTGGCAGGATCGGGCGCATGAGCGACACCGACACCGTCACGGTCCGTCTTGTCGGCGGCCCGGTGGACGGCGGCACCCTCCCCGTACCGTGGTCCGCCGTCCACTCGGACCCCGCGCCAGGATTCTCCTTCATCCCTGAGGACGGGAGCGGCGCGCCCGACGGATACTCCCGCGTCCTCTACACCGCCGACCCCGGCGGACCGCCCGACGTGTGGCGGTGGCGCTACTGGGACTACTGACTCACAACACCGCCCCGTCTCCCTGCGTGGGAGGCGGGGCGGTTCGTTACCTTCGTGGCCCGAGTGGTCTACCGTCCGGGCCGAGGTCGAGCCACAGTCCCCGGGCCTCAGAGGGGAGCCAGGAACGGCTCCACAGCCGATACACGTGTGCCCGGTCGGCCTCGCTAGGTCTGTAGGTGCCTATGAGTCTGCCGAGCACTTCGCGCCCCGGACGGTGGTATCCGCGCTCCACGCGGCTCACGGTCGACTGATCGACCGTGGACAGGGCGCCGGCTTCGTGGGTATCCAGCCCGGCCGCTTCGCGTAGCTCGCGCAGGTAGCGGCCGAGTATGCGCCGCGCTTCTGCGCCGACCGGGCCCGGAGGTGTCACCGTGTCTCCCTTAGCAGGCGTTGGACGTCGGACTTGAAGTAGCGACGGTGTCCGCCGAGGGTGCGAACCCACCGCAGTTTGCCTTCCTTGGCCCACCGAAGGACGGTCTTGGGATCCACTCGGAACGCTTGCGTAACCTCTTGGGGGGTGAGCAGGCCCTCAGGGTCGGCATCCGGCTGCGTCATGTTCTTCATCTCCGACGTTGTGGCCAATGGTGGGCCTCGGGCGCGGTGTTCGTGGTCACCGCGCCCGGGGCCCGGGGCCCGTCCCTCCACTCCCCCAAGTGACATGTGGGACGGGCGTCTGTGGTGGGGCCGGGGGAGGGGATCCAATCCTCTCCCGGCCCCGGGTTCGGGGCCGAGGGTCTCTCACCTCCCCGGCCCCGGGGTGTCCGGCATCTCCATGACCGGACACCCCTCGACGGCCGGCCACACCCCGTGGCCGGCCGCCCTTCCGCCCTGGATCGCGTAGCGCGCTCGGAACAGGGGCGGGGTCTATCTCTCCCCACCGGACGGGCGGAGGGGAGGGGGCCTTACTTCTCCTTCTTCGGGGGAGGTTGGGGCGGGGGTTGTTGGGGTGGTACGTGCGGACGGTGGGTGGTGTAGGCGTTGCAGATTGTGCACCACCAGTGCCAGTAGTACATGGGCCTGCCTTCGTTCTCTGGGGCAAGATCGATGGTTGGGGCCGGGGACACTGTCATTCCCCCGGCCCCTGGTGTCCGGTCACCCCCCAGTGACCGGACACTGCCCGCACCCCGGCATGTCCTCGGATCGGGGTACGGGGGCTTAACTCAGAGGGAGGATCCCGGCGGGCGTTCAGGTAGGTGTTCGCAGCCCGCGACATGCATATTGCACGCATCGCACCACCGAAGCAGCAGGGAAAGGATCATGACTCGCTCCTTATCGTTTGGTGGACCAGAGAGCCCAGCTCGGCTCTCGGAGCCACACGGTTTGGGTCCCTCGAACGAGGTCTACGGTGAGCCCGCAGTCGGCGTATCCGGGCTCGCCCTGACCCCGCCACCAGGCGCGCACCTGGTCGGCCTGGTCGACGAGCCGCCGAGGGCCACCCTGTTCGATCCGGCCGTCCGCGTGTACCCGAGCCCATGAGGAACAGGTGGTGGAGGCGATCCACACATAGGGCTCTTCGGCGTCGGGCTCCATCCGCATGCCGTAGCGCCATCCCGGAATGAGCAGCGAGAGCATGAGCGCCTGGTCCCCATCGAGCCAGGGTTCGCGGGGGTCGCCGTCGACCCGTTTCACCGTGTCGGCCTCGGATCCTGCCGGGGCGACGTGCCCCGCCTGTCGCTGTCCGCGCGCCCACATGAACGACAGACCGCCTTCGAACCGGCCTTCGGCGCGGTCGCCGTTCACGTCGAGGACGGCGAGGACCCCGCCGGGGACGCCGGGGGTCGGCGCCCACGGGGTGACGATCCGTCCGCGGCCGTGGATTTGACGGAGCCACACGTCCGGCACCCGGGACACGGTGCACGTGGCGATGAGCCGATCGCACGGCGGCTGGTACCTGACCCGACGCCCCTCGCCATCCTCAGTAAGGATGGTCGGCGCGAACTCGGCTTCGATCAGCGCTCGTCGGGCTCGGGCTGCTACGTCCGGGTCGATCTCGACGGAAGTGATCCGGTCGTCTCCGACCAGCGAGGCGAGCAGCGCGGCGTTGTATCCGGTGCCGGTGCCGATCTCCAGGACACGGTGATGGTGTTCGATCCGCGCGGCGGTGAGCATCCGCGCCATGACCGACGGGGCTGATGAGGAGGACGTCGGAACACCCCTCCCACCCTCGGCGCCGTCGTCGTGCTGGGTGATGAGCGCCTGGTCGCTGTAGGCGGCGCGCATCCACTCATCGGGGCCGGCGGCGCGGTCGTACCGTGTTTGGCCCGGACCCCACATGACGTCGGGCAGGAACCGGTGCCGAGGCACCTGCGCGAACAGGCCGCGGATGTGGTCGGGGCCGGGGAGCTGGTCGGCCAACTCCCGAGCGAGTGCCCGGGGGGCGTCGTGGGCGATAGTCACTTGGTGCCCCGGCCATCGCAGGGAACGCATTTGCGCCACTCGCGAATGTTTTTCCCGGGCGTCTGGCCATCGCCTGTGATCCACGAGCCACCTTCACCGTTGCAGGCGCCACACGGCTTTTCTGCCTTCGATATCAGCACGGGCACGGGTGCGGAGGGCGCGATGAGGGGGGTCATGATTCTCCTAGGTCGTAGCGGGTTGGGTGCCCTCAGATGAGGGTCACGAGGTCTGTGATGGGCTGCTGAGCGCCGCTGTGCCGGGGGGTGAGGTCTTCCCACCATCCCCAGCTCGTTCGGTATCCGAGGAGTTCACGCAGCTCGGGCTGGGTTCGGGCAACGAGTTGGGTGTCGGCGCCCTGGTCGCGGGCGTGGTGCGTGTAGGCGTCAGCGGCGCCCCACGCGTCGGCGAGATGGGTGATGCCCCAGCGGCTTCCCAGGGTCAGCCTCGCGGCGGTCTCCTTCGCGAGCTGTCCGGCCTCGTAGTCGTCAAGGTGATCAAGCACGAGCGTCGTTACCACCCCTACTGGCTCGGACAGGTCCACGAGCCGATCCAGCTCGCCGACGAGCCCTTCGGCGTCGCGCAGGTCCCAGTCCAGCACGCGCACATCCTGGTCTCGGAGCCGCGCGGGGCGCTCCCACCAGGCGCGCACGGCGGCGAGGACGGCCAAGTCGTGGTCGACGTAGACGGTGCGGGCGCGGCTGCCCCACTCCACACGGGCGTACTCATGCGCCGGCTGATAGGTGGCCGGGGCGCCGCATCCGAGCACGACCACCTGAGCACACGCGCGGCACACCGCGCTCAGGATGGTTTCGCGCGCCTCACGGTGCGCGGCCATCTGATCCACCAGGTCGGGCGAGGCCTCAGCCATCAGCCCGGCGACGTGGCGATCCTGCTCCCATGAGTCCTTGCCTCGGTCGAGGTAGTCGAACGTCCGCGCCGAGTTGGTCAGGCTCAGGTCGGCGCGGTCGAGCAGGATTCCACTGCGGGTCATCGGCGCTTCTCCTGTTCCTGTCGGGGGCGAGTGCTCTCACTAGGGGAGACGGGGAGTGTGGAAGGCTGAGGTAGGCCCGGACGACGCGTGTGAGGTCGCTCAGGTCGTCGGGGCCGGTGGGGGGATCGCAGCGCCACAACGCGACCGGCGTCCTCATGCCGGTCTCAGCAACCCGGCGTGTTCGCGGATCTGCTGCTCTAGTGCGTCTGGGGTGTCCTCTGTGAGGGGGGCACCACCGCCGACGCTTCTGAGGGGGGTCGCCATCCACAGCCCGGGCGTCCGCCGGATCGAGTACCGGTCCCCGTAGCACTCCTGGAGGCGCCACAGTTCAGGCGCTTCGAGGCGGAGCGCGAGCTGTTCCGGGGTGATTCCGTGGAACTTGCTCGGGATGGCGGGGTGGGTGGCGATGAGTTCGCCGAGGCGGGGTCCTCGCGTGGCGCGGGTGATCGTCCATTCGGGGTACATCCGGCGGACGTCGTCCTCGAAAACGATGGTCTTCATCGGGCGGGCTCCGCTCCGTCTCCTCGCAGAGCCCGTTGCACGAACAGGGCTTCCCCGAGAGCTTCGACGGTGAGGCCGCGCACGGTGGTTTTGATGCCGGCGCGTTCTCGGCGGGGGTTGGGGGTCTCGGAGCGGTGCACGGCTACGTATCCGCGGTGGTTTTCATCGCGGCTGATGGACCAGCCGGAGTAGGTGCGGCGTAGTTCGGACAGCTGTCGGTCGTCGTCGGAGACGAGGGGGTGTCCGTGTAGTAGGGCGGATTCGATGCCTCGGTCCATGTGGTCATCACCTCACCACCCATCGTGGTCGTGGGGTGTGTCACAGACCAGAAGCGGAGCGCACCTGTTTAGATGCGCTCCGCTGCTAACGGTCGGAAAACTGACTGTTACGCGGTCACCCCGAGGTGAGACGCGAGAGACACCATCTCCTCCGTAGGCCTGCGAGGCCGAGATTCCAGAATGGATCGGGTGGTCTCGTATGCGGACCGCTGTCGTCGCAGCCATGCGGGCGCCGAATCCTTCACCCCGCTCATGACCCGCGCGGCCTGGTCGGGGTCCCCGGTCATCACCAGGGATTGCGCGACATCGAGCCGATGCCGGTACCGGTTGACGGCGGTGACGTCACCGACGTCCCGAGCATCCGGAAGCCGCTCTGCTGCGCGCAGGGTACGGTCTGGCCGGCCTTCCAGGAGAGAGAACTCCGCCGACTTCAGCGCGACCGTCATCGGACCGAACGTCGACCAACACGCGGTTTCCTTCCCCAACGCTGAGGCCGCCGCGGACGCGGTATGCATCAACTCCCACGCCCGATCGTGAGAGCCGTCACGAACCGCAGCCGCCGCCGCACGGAACAACAGGTCACCCCACGCCGCGACCTCGGCTGCGGTTGCCTTGCGCAGGGAGCGGGGCTCGATCTCGTCGGCGACCGTGACACACAACCGCTCGCACTCATCCAGCCGGCCTTGACGGGTCAGCGCCCATCCCTGACCACTGATGGCGGTCGAGGCGATCGCCTGATCCCCGGCTTGTACGGCGTCCTGGATGCAGAGGCGTAGTGCCGCCAACGCGAGATCAATCTTTCGGATCTGGGTGCAGTACTTCCCCGCCATCCGCAGCACGAGCGCGCGCGCCCGGTAGGCGTCATCGGTGTCGAGTTCGGCCACGGCCTGATGCGCGGCGACGACCAGCGTCGGTAGCTCCTCGGCCACCGTGTCGTACTGGTCGCTGTCATAGAGAGCCGTGAGTGCAGCCAGACGGGTGTGGATCCGGGCGAGGTCTACCGGGGCGTCACTGGCTCCGGTCAGGGGGGTGCCGGTGAGCCCTACCGGGGGGGAGATCGCCGCGCGCAGGCGGGCGAGCGCCTGATGGTCGGGTTCGGCCGACAGCATCGGGTCGGGGGCGCGGTCGGTGTACAGCTCCGTCGTGGTGACCTCGAGAGCGGTCGCGATCGCGTGCAGGGTGCCGGTGGTGACCGACCCCGAGCCGGGGTTCTCCGCTTTCTTGATGGTCGTGACGGAAACACCAGCGGCGTCCGCAAGCTCCTCTTGCGTCCACCTTTTCTGCTTTCGGAGTCCCCGAATCCGGTTGCAGAGGGTAGCATCAGACATGTTGGCCCCGTCCTTCCTTGAGTGCTCGCACTCTCAGGGTAGGACGGGGCGTTCGTGTTGTCAGGGACGACCCCGACCTGTGACCCGCGCAGAGTCTCAGACGTCCCAGTCCTCGTACTCGTCTTCGCTGTCCTCGATGGCGTTCTCCTCGCCGGTGGCGATTTCCTCCCCGTAGATGTCGTACCGGGCGGCCTCATACTCTTCAGCCTGTTCGGGCTCGAGGGCGCACCGGTCACACAACCGGTCGGCGTCCCCCTCGGGGGCGTCGGGGTTGGGGACGTCGTGCTCGTCGTAGGTGTTGCCGTCCATGGCGACGCAGGTCATGTTCCCTCCTCGGGGGCGTGGGCTTCGACGTGTTGAGGGGTCAGTCGTCGGGGTGCGCTCACTTCTCCTCCTTGGTGCACACGGGGCAGGGCACGAGGACTGCCTCGTCGCCTTCTTCGGGCGGGTGGGTGTTGTCGGGGTCGACGCGGCTGCCGGAGCAGTGGTCGCAGGCGATGTCGCGGGCGTGGTCCAGGTAGACCTTGATCTGGTCGCGCTCTTCCTCCAGTTCCCGGACGCGGGCGACCAGTGCGGGCACGTCCGTGCGGGCGTGCGCGATGAACTCCCCGAGCGCCTTGTCCCCGTCGACGTTGAGGGTGTTGTCGCCCTTCGGGCCACGGACGATGCCGTCGATCATCCATCCGGGTTCGTGCCAGTCTCCGACGCGTTCCAGCGTCCACGGCCCTTGGGTGGCGGCGTTGGCGCGCTGCTCGATGGCGTCCAGGTCCATCACTGTTCTCCTCGCATGTCTTTGAGGGCCCGCAGGTATCCGTGATCCCAGGGGTCGTCGCTGTAGTCCTCGCGGGCTTTCGCTTCGAGCCCTGCCAGGCGGTCTTCTACGGCTTCCATGACGGATTCGAGGATGTGGCTGCTGTTGGGGCCGGTCCACGCGATGGTGTCGGCGATGTCCTCTCGGAGCCCCATCACGCCTCTCCTCCCAGCGCGCGGAGCCCCGATGGTGTTCTCCACCTGCGCTTTGGGGCCGCCAGCCGCACCAGGGAAAACGGCCAGGACGCGGATGCTACGGATGACGTTGTCGCGGTCGGGGGCGGTCTCGTAGATCTGGCCGGGTTGTACGGCGTTCACGGGTTCTCCTTGGTTCGTTGTCGGGCGGGTCAGGCGGGTACCCAGCCGCGTTCGGTCTTCACGGCCTTGTAGTCCACGGTCACGACGGTGTGCCCGTCGTAGTGGCGGGTGAGGACATAGTGGTCGCCGTCGACCAGGATCGTGGGGGCGTTGTTGAGGTGGTTGACGGTCTCGCCGGTGTTCTGGGCGTCGTGCCCGGACTCGCGGGCTGCCTGGAGCCACGCCTCGATGGAGCGTTCCCAGCTAGGGCCGGTCTCGTTGGTGGTCGCGGTGATCTGGTGGACGGGCACACGGTTGTGGGGGAGTGTGTACGGCTTCGCGGTGATGAACCAGTCGTCGTTGTCGTGGTAGCGGGTGAGTACGTAGGTCTTGCCGTCGCTGACGACGAGGGGCTTCTTTTCAGGGGTGTCGTCCTTGCCGACGATCGCGGTGGTGTGGCCGTGGGCTTCGGCGTCCATGCGCCACGCGAGCGCGCAGGCGGGCCACTTCTCGCTGGGTGCGGCGGTGAGGATGCTGGTGATGTCGGTGATCTGCATGGTCTTCTCTCTGAGGATGCGGTCGATGGTGGTGCGGGCGATGCCTGATCGTTCGTGGATTTCCTTCTTGGGGAATCCTTCGGCGTAGGCCTCGCGGATGATCTCGTCGCGGTTCTTCATGGCGGCGAGGTCGCGCTCGATGCGTCTGCGCTTGTGCATGTAGCAAATGATACACTGTGAACGTAGCGGACGCTACACGACTGGGCAAGAAAACGGCCCCACGCCTACCCGCTCGAAGCAGGTAAACTGGGGCCCACAACTACATAAAGGGCGAGGCCGCCCGGTGTTACCAGCACCCGACGGCCTCTAGCCACACACCTGAAGGATTCATCCCAGAAGTTCAGGAGGCGGCTGAGCATGAAGCTTAGTCCCATGGTAGCCCGTACCCGGAATCGGGTCTCTGCCTACACAGACATATCCGTGTACCTCCCCCAGGGAGGCACACGATGAGTACCGACGCCTTCGAGATCGAAGCACTCGACCAGCCGACCTTCACGCAGGTCGGACACTGGGTCGCATTCCGGACCGACCTCTCACCCACCGCGCGCCACCTCTACACGGTGCTCGCGACGTTCGTGAACCAGGGGCGACGCGCCAACGGCGACACGAGCGTGTGGCCGTCCCTCGCCCTTCTTGCTGTCACCCTCGGTCTGTCGAAGGGCAAGTCCGTCACGCCCTACATGGACGAGCTGATCCAAGCGAACATCGTCGTGAAGACCACCAACACCATCGGCGGCATGCGCTCCCGAAACACCTACGGGATCCGCTTCAACCCGCCTCCCGGGGAGCGGTCCGTCACGAACTTCGTGGCACTCCTCGAACCTCTTAAAGCCATTGCCAGCGACCCCAAGGCGATGACCAAGGCATCAGCGGAAACCCGTGAACTGATCAAGGAACGCCGGTCCCGCGAGAGCGCGAAGAGGACTGGTCGCCCTGTAGTCCCGGATTCGGGACCACGTAGTCACGGATCGGGACCCACGTACTCCCGGACCGGGGACCGTAACAAGACGCAGGGCGAACAAGACGCAGGTCGAACTACACCTTCTCTTCCTCCTCAGCGCGAGCACGCGGACCCGGCGTCTCCGCCCGAGACCCCGAAGAAGAAGACGAAGCCTTCGGAGACTCCCGAAGAGATCGTGCAACGCCGCACCGGCTGCACACCTTCAGAGGCCTCGGCCGTCGTCGACCTCATCGAGCACCAGGGCGACGGCCACGGCGGACGTATCCGGTCCCTCGCCTGGTGGATCACCCACCGCGAGGAACGAACCCTCGCCGCTGATCTCGCCGCCGTGCGCCGCCACCACTCCACACCCACCCACTGCGAAGACCACCACGCCGAGATGCGACCTCACGGGTGCGATCTGTGCGCCTCCGAGATCAAGGCCGGCGACCCCGAAGACCTGGTCCGTCTCCGTGCCGTTCTCGCGAGGGTGGGGGAGACGGCACGACCGGATCTCGCACGACTCCTCACCACCCCACGCACCCGCTCCGGACACCAGACGTATCGGAACCCCGAGAACCAGGACGTCTACGACGAATCCCTGCTGTGACCGCCGGGGCGTCTCCCGCTGGCGCCCCGGCTCACCCAACAGCGTCGGTCATAGCAGGCAGGCACAATCAGACCAGGAGGCACCGATGACCCAGAACAACCCACTCGCACGCTGTGACGGATGCGGGCATCTGCTAGCCCACCACGGACTGCGCGGGTGCGAGCACACACCCGGATACGACGACCCCTACGCGCACCCCAGCTACTACGCCGGCGAGGCCAGCGACTGCGACTGCGCCACCCCGAGCGCCGTGTTCTGACGACCCCCGAGGGAGGCCCCATGCAAGACATCACCGATTGGCTGCACGACGTCCTAGACGACGATGAGCGGGTCGCACGCGCCGCCACCCCCGGACGCTGGGGAGCACAACCCGGCCCCGACCGCTACGTCCTCAACGACGAATGGGAAGTCGTCTCTGACGCCGACGGGCCCGACCGGCACGTCGTGTTCACCGGGCATGTGGGAGGCGGAGCAGTCGGGGAACACAACGCCGCCCACATCGCCCGCCACGACCCGACAACGGTCCTCGCAGACATCGAAGCGAAACGCGCCATCCTCGACGCCTACACGACCCGCGCGGACCTCGCCGCCCGAGGCGGACTCGTCAACCGCGACCCTCTCGGAGCCGCCGTGCGCGCGCTCGCCCGCGCGTACCGGCACAAGCCCGGATGGCAACCCGAATGGGAAGCGTGATGGCCGATTCCGGCCACCACCTCCCACACACCCCCGGGTACACCTCTACCGGAGGTGACAGCCATGCCAACATGCACATCTCACGACTGGGGACCCGGACCCAACCCCAAAACAGAACAGTGCTCCACATGCGGAGCCATCCGCGCGAAAAACTACTGACCCTCCAGTGCCGGGGGGGCCTTCGGGTTGCAGTCCGCACAATCCTCCCGGCACGCACCCGACGCGTAGTTCGTCATCGACATCGACTTACACCGAGAGCACAGCAGCCGCTTCCCACCAGGCGGGTCGTGCCGCCACTCGTGGTAGCCACGACGACAAATCCCGGACGGTTCAATGCGGGTTGGATCGCTCATAGGGCACGAGCGTAGACCGCTTCCCGGAGCGGTGGAAGGGCTTGCCGAGAACGCGCCGTTATGTCCACCGCCCCTTAACAGGATCACCGCTCACCACGACTCGCTTCCGCCCCTGCTGTGCGACCACCAGACCCTCACCTTCCAGCACCCGGTACGCCGCCCGCGCCGTAGACCTTGACACCCCCTCCGCGGACGCTAGGGCGCTCTCAGATGGAAGCGTGGAACCGGGAGGGTAAGCGCCTTCCCGGATTCGGAAACGGAGCCTAGACGCGATCTCAACGTGCAACGCCGCTGTGCGTACCGGGCCAGAGCCGACTACACGGCCCCGACCCGGATCAACCCGGATAACGCCCTCAGACTCCAGAACCGCGAGCGCGCGACGAACCGTCGTTCGGGACACGCCGAACTCGCAACCCAACGCAGCCTCCGAGGGGACACGGCCACCGCCGGGCACGTCCACGAGTCTCCCCCTCAAGGCATCTGCGATCTGCTGGTAAGACCCCCACCGGGCACGATCAGACATGGCGACACCGTAGCGGCTACGTCCACCGCCCCATGGCCGGATACTCCTCGTCGGGGTCGGGCGTGGGGGTGAACCCTGCCGCGCGCAGAAATGAGACCCGCCCCACCACGCCCGTGCCTTCGTCCGGGAACCCGAACACCCACCGGACACCGGCCGCGCGCGCCTCCGCTACGAACCGGTCGAGCAACACCCTGCCGACGCCCCGCCGACGATGCCCGGGAGCAACCGCAACCGCGAGCACATACGCGGCACCGGCGCGCACGGACCCACCCCATCAAGCACACCCACGAGCACACCCACCGTGACACCCTCGGCCTCAGCCACGAACACCACACCAGCCGACGACGGAACCGGCGCCGAGTAGCCCACACGCGCCAACAGAACATCCGCGGACTCGTCGGCGTGCGCGTAGCGGATCAACATGACCGCACCCTACCGAGCACACGCGAACGGCCCCGACCAACCAGGCCGGGGCCGTTCGCGTGCGCGCTACGCCGTCGCGCGTAGAGCGCTCAGGTGCCGGCGCACCGTCGACGCCGTCACCCCCACGTGCTCCGCGATCTCCTCGGCCGAGTGCTCAGGGTGCGCGTCCAGGTACTCACGCACGCGTGCGCGCGTCTGCGCGCCCTGCCGCTTCTTCGCGTGCACAGCACCTCCGGTGTGCTCGCGCGCAGACTCGTCGGCGTCCTTCGCGCGCGCTTCCGGGATCTCCTCTTGCGCGTCCGCCTTCTGCGCACCCTTGGACGCGCGCACACCCTGTTCCACGCGCGCACTCACCGGCCGTGTGCGCGCAGGACGGGCAGCCGCAACCGCAGAGCGCGCGTGTATGCGCTTCCGCGTGCGCGCAGCATCCTCCCGTGCGCGCCATGCTTCAAGCTGCTCGATCGCGTCCGCACCCTCGGCGACCGCCTGCGCGCGTGCCCGCGCACGCTCCGCGCACTCGACCGGCAGCAACGCACGACCCTCGGGATCCACGTACCCGACCACGCGAACACCACCAACCCGCACACGCACACCAGACTGGAGCGTCTCCCAACGCGGCGCCGGCTCCTCGGCAACCTCGTCGTCCTGGTCCTCGGCAAGCAGAGCATCCGCGCACACGATCGGGAGCAACGCACGGTCCCCCGGCGACAGGTAGCCGTCGACCCGATCGCCACCGACCACCGCGCGCACACCCTCACCGATCGGCACACGCACAGGCTCCCGCCACGCCTCGACCTCTTCCACGTGCACGCCCGGCGTGTGCGCGTCCATCAACCGAACCGTGTGCGCGCGTTCCCGGTCGAGGTGCGCGTAGTGGTCGGCGAGCAGCGCGCGCACCTCAGCGGTGGACTGCTCCAAGCGAACGCCCACGCTCAGCGTGTACGCGAGACCGGCGGGGATGTGCTGCTTCCAACGCCACCCGAACGCGCGCTTCAGTTCGGCGATGGCCTCATGCCGGTCCAAGTGCGTGTCGAGCGCGTCCGTGTACCGGGGCTGCTGCCACAGGATCATCCTCCGCCGCATGGCGATGGTGGACAGGGGAGCGAGCAGCCACCGCCCCCACGGGATCGGCTCCCGCTCCGTCGGCGCCTTGAGCACAGCGAGCAGGTGATGACGGAGCGCTTCGACTCCGACGATCAGGATCGCCGGCGCGAGCGCGTGCATGACGACCGCCGCCACTCCGTGCTCCATCCCCGCATACGCGTTGATCGAGATGGCAGTTACGGACAGACCTCGGGCGACCTGACGGAGCCACCCGATCGGCCGGCCGATCCACGTGAGGGCAATGTCGATGGCGAGAACCGCGACCATCCCGCCCTCGATCCCGAGCGGGTAGAGGGCGGGGAGCGGCATGTGGAGCCGTTCGGCCAGGTCTCGGACGGTCCAATACGAGATGACGAGACCGTAGGCGCCGACGGCGAGCATTCCCATGATCGCGAGACCGAGGGCTACCCGCTGTCCCTCAGAGAGCGGCGTGGATTCCGTGGTGGTGTGCTCAGACATCGGCCACCTCGCGACCCTCGCGACCCTCGTAGGCGTCCACCAGGCCGCCGAGGAGAGAGTCGAGGCGAGGGAGCGCGGCGCCAAGAGCGCGACCCGGGGCGCGCTCGTAGCCGTGACGGTCGAGGACGGCGAACACGTCCTGAAGAAGAGCCGCGGAGGGGCGGACAGCCTCAGGGCGAGATACGGTAGACACTGGTTCAACTCCTGTACAGGCAGGCGGTTGGACAAGCCCTCGGGATGGTGTTGGAGCACCGCCCCGAGGGCGTTTTACGTTTGGGGAGCACACTGGCTAACGCAGTATGGCGCCCGACACTCTGTGATAGCAAGTGTTCTCGATATCCTAGTGGCCATGACCACCCCCAAGCGTCGCGCCGCGATCTACTGCCGCGTGTCCAAGGACGACCGCCGCACCGGACGCTCTGTCGAAGAGCAAGAAAACGAGTGTCGGGCACAGGTGAGCCTTCAGCCCGGATGGAGGCTTGCGCCGACCGGAGGCGCTGACGGGGTGCCCGGGGTCTGGAAAGACAACGCCCGCTCAGCCTCGAAATACGCCACAAAGGAACGGAGCGACTGGGAGAACCTCCTGTCCTCCATCCGCGCCGGCCTCATCGATGTACTCGTGGTGTGGGAGCCATCGCGTGCGACCCGAGACCGACAGGTGTGGGCGGCGCTCGCTGCGGTGTGCGAGGAACACGATGTCCTCATCGCCGCCTCTGGTCAGGTGTACGACATTAGCGACCCCGACCAGGCATTCCAGCTCGACTTGTTCTTCTCACTCGGGGTACGCGAGTCCGGCGTGACCCGTAAACGCATCCTGCGCACCGTCCGCGCCCAAGCCGTGAAGGGCCGCCCCCACGGCAAGATCCCTTACGGCTACAAGCGCGAGTACGACCCTGAAACCGGGACGCTTCTACGGCAGGTCATCCGAGAGGACCAAGCGAAGATCGTCCGAGAGATCGCGGCCCGTGTACTCGCGGGCGATGCGATCCTGTCCATCGCCAGCGATCTCAACGCGCGAAAAGTCCCCGCCCCTCGGGGAGAAACCTGGAAGTCCGGCCCCATCAAGGAACTCATCATCAACCCCCGATACGTGGGCGATCGAGTCCACCAAGGGAAGGTGGTCGGTACCGCGGATTGGCCGGCGATCCTAGACCGAGAAACTCATCTAGCCGTGGTGTCTAAGCTCACGGATCCCAAGAGGGGTCACCGCCGAGACAGCAACATCAAGTACCTGCTCACGGGGATCGTGACCTGTGCTGTGTGCAGCGGGGAGATGCTGGCGAACCGGTCGCGAGGCTACCCGGCGTACTCGTGTGTAGGGGTGGCGCGCACAGCTCAGCAGGGGAAGGGGCTGCTGGGGCATGTGGCGCGGAGGATCACGCGGGTGGACGCGGATGTGGAGTCGGTGGTGATCGCTCGTCTGGCTCGCCCGGATCTCGCGGACCTATTGGCCGGCAGGAACCGGGATGAAGGGCAGATGCAAGGCCTTCGGGACGAGCTAGCGTCGGCTCGCTCCCAGTTGGAAGAGGCCAGGAACGCGGCAGCGGCTCGGAAGCTTTCGGTGATGTCTCTGGCTGCGCTGGAAACAGCTTTGATGCCGGAGATCGAGGAATTGGAGGAGCAGCTTCGGGTGGTGCGGTTGCCGCCGGTGGTGGGGGAGTTGGCTGTTCCGGATGTGGATATCGTGCGTGAACGGTGGGAGGGTCTTCCGCTGCTGACTAAGCGGTTGGTGATTCGGACGCTTTTGAAGGAGATCCGGGTGAAGCCGGTGGGGAAGGGGCGCCGTAATTACACGATCGCGGAGTCGCTTGAGTTCGTGTGGGCGTGATGGTGCCCCGGGGACGGTCCGGGGCGTGTGGGGGATCCCCGGGGGAAGGGCGGGGAACCGAGTAGGGGATATGGCCTAGAGCTGCGCCCACGGGACTTGGAGCGCCCGGGGGATGTAGTGCGCTTGGCAGGGGATCCGGACGAGGCGGGGGTCGAGGACCGACAGGTACTTGACGGGAGCGGCCTTGAGGGCTCGGAGGTCGACCGCCTGCGTATGCCCTGCGAACGGGCTGATCCATGACCCCAACTCGTGGGTGAGGTCGAGGCTGTCAACGATCTCCTCGATAACCTGCTCGGTGCCCGATCCGGGGTGTACCTGGATGTGGGTCCACTCCGGTGTCCGGATGATCGCGGTCGACCTGACGGTCGGTCGGGGTACCTCCTTCACGCTCATGATGACCGGTTTGGTCATGTGTGTAGTTGATGCGAACACTCTGTTCCCCCCTCCTACAGTTTCGGCCCCGGTCGGGCCGTCCCTGAACAGTCCCTTTACTTTACGGATGCCTTATGTGCACCACAAGGGGCGGGAACCTCCTGAAAAGGCAAAACACCCTGGAGATCCCATGTCCCCAGGGTGTTCATGTGGGCAAATGTCCATTTTTGGGGGGTGGTTATGGCTAGCGTCGTGCCCGCCGGCGCTTGAGTTGTTCGACCGCGACCCGGTGCGGTTCGAGTAGGTCGCGAAGGTCTTCGATGACGTCTTCGGGGGTTTCGTCCGGCTCGAACGTGTACTCGACCGACACGTCGCCGGCGGTCAGTTTGTACTCGCGGCCGGCGTCTGTCTGTCGCCAACGGAGGATCTCGCCGGTCTCTAGGGGGTCTGTGGGGCCGGTGAGTTCGCCGTCCCAGTGGACGGTGATGGTCTCGTTGGTCTCGGGTTTGTCCTCGCGGAGGGGGGTTGGGTCGCCGCCGTCGAGGATGGCGGAGATGGAGCCGGGCGCCCATTCGAGAGCCCGTTCCGCTCGGGTGATCGTTAGATCACTGACCGTGTGCCCCTTGCGTAGCTGGAGCATGGTCTGTTGCGAGATTCCGGCGTCGTCGGCGAGACGCTTCCACCGTAGGCCGAGTTCCAGTCGCCGCGCGTCCATGAGGCGATCGAGGCGCTGTGCGGTCGTTTCCATGGCGGCCATCTTTTCAGAGCTGTGAAGGGCTGTACAGAACTACCCCCCCTTTAGGTGGAATATCACGTAAACCCTGAGTAACTCTGAGCGTCAGATGCCCAGCTAGGGGCATCTCTGTTCAACTCTGAACAGTTCACGTGCATCAGGCCTTGCAGTCTGAAGAAATCTGAACTACCTTGAGGTCATGGAACAGCGCTTCAGTGCTTCGAGGGCTCGCCAACGCCGTACCGAGCTGGGGATGACCGTCACCAGCCTCGCCGGCGTGATGGGGGTGAGCACCAGCCACATCAGCCAGATCGAGAACGAGCACTACCAGCCGGGTCTCGGGACTTTTCTGGCGCTCGCCAAGGCGCTCAAGGTCGAAGCCATCGAGCTTCTGGAAGAGGTCGAGGGGGGCTCGCATGAGCGAAGAGCAACGCCGTTCCCAGCGGGAGACGGAGGCGATCGCGATAGCGGCGCAAGCTCCGGGCGTAGACCAGGCGGTCAGAGACCGTCTTCGGCTGATCTTTCAGCCACACCCCCGCAGTGACAACCACGTTGAAGCCGCCTGATCCCGCACATGAAGAAGCCCCCACCCGGATGGGCCCGGAATGGGGGCGTGGCCCCAATGGCAACAACGGAGATGGGACCGATGAACAACCCTACACACACCCCGCCACCGGTCGCGGTCGGTATGACACGCCTCCTTGACGTCGCCAGGGACATCATCCTCCGACTCGGAGAGTGGCAGTACCACGCGTCCCTGATCACGTCGATCGACGTGCAGTATCTCGGGGACCCCTTGATCTTCCTGACCTTGGGCGATGACGCCTCGTCGCGGGAGCACTCCGAGTTCCTCGACGCGGTCGAGCGCGTCACCGGGGTGACTGCGCGCTCTGGTCCTGGTGGTCGGGTGCTGTCGGTGCTCGCTCGGGATTGGGATGGCACGGGCGTCACGGTGATGGCTCAGGTGCCGGTCGGGGGTGCCCAGTGACTACCGAGGAGGCGCGCGCTGAGCGCGCTTACCACGAGTCGATCCGGATCCCTGAGCAGTCTCGCCGGTGGCGGGTCACCGACGAAAACGAGTTCTGGGTCGCATGTTGTGGCGTTACCTCGTCGCTCCGGTTCGAGGATTCTGCGTCGGCTCAGGACGCCGCGCTTAGCCACATGCGGACCTGTCCGGAGGCGCGTCGTGGATGACCAGACGTTCGCCGCGCTCATGGTCGGCGCCGGGTTCCGGCATCCGTTCGCGGACCTTTGGGAGATCGCGGCTAAGGATGCCGACCCCGAACCGCTGTTCATCGACCCGACCGCTGAGGCTCGCGCCGCGCGGCGTATCGCGGCTGTCGGTGGCGACCTGCTCGCGCCACCGCCCGCCGTCGACGACGACCACGGCTTCGGGTGGCTGATGCGTGGCCACGACAGCAGGCCCGAGGAATGGAACCGGCTCGTAGAGGAGGAAGACGAGTGACCCCGATCGAAACCCCAACGGGCCGGTTTCTCGGCTCGTGGCAGTCGGGGGCCCCGGAGTGGCACGCCGCACGCGCGTCCCGCCTCGGCGGCTCGGACATGGCCGCTGTCCTCGGACGGTCGCCGTGGGTGTCCCCGTACCGGTTGTGGCACCTCAAGAACGGCACCGTGCGCGATGGCGAGACCACGGCCGCGCAGTCCCGAGGCCACTACCTCGAGGACGGCATCCGTCGGTGGTGGGCGGACCAGAACCCCGAGTACGAAGTCGTCACGGGCGGCACGTTCACCCACATCGAACGCGACTACCAGCTTGCCAACCCTGACGGGCTGCTCGTTCAGGACGGTCGTGTGGTCGGGGTCTTGGAGATCAAGACCGATGGTCAAGACGACGCCGACACGTGGGGCAAGTCCGGCACCGACGCCATCCCGCTGTACTACCGGACGCAGGTGCAGTGGTACATGGACACGCTCGGCCTGCCGGTCGCGCACGTAGCCGTGCTGACCGCGCGGCTTGAGTTCCGGCGCTACGTCGTCCGACATGACGAGACCGACGCGCGCATCCTCCGGTTCCGCGCCGAACAGTTCATCGACTCGCTCATGTTCCAGACCCCGCCGGACTTCGACGGCGCGAAGAACACCTACGAGACCGTCCGTGAACTGCACCCGCAGATCGACGGCACCGATATCGAACTCGACTACGAGGAAGCCGCGGCTTACGTGTGCGCGAAGAACGCGCTCAAGGCCGCTGAGGAACGCGAGATGCGGGAGCGATCAGTACTCGCTGACCGGATGGGCTCCGCGAAGCGCGCCACCTACGCCGGGATGACCATCGCGAACCGGCAGGCCAAGAAGGACGGGACCCCGTACCTGGTGGCCGGCCGCAAGCTCCCCGACATGCCTGACCTCACCCCCGAAGAACTCCAGGAAGAAGCCGCCTGATGAGCACGAACGAGATCGCCGTTGCCTCCTCCGTCGGGGCTCTTGCCCTCGACCCGCACCAAACCGAGTGGACCGAACCGCAGCGCGCGGCCCTGTCGCAGCTTGGGATCGCCGATGCGCCTCACGGTGATCAGCTCGTCTTTCTTCACTATGCGCAGCGCACCGGCCTCGACCCGTTCGCCCGGCAGATCTACATGATCGGCCGTAAGGAGTGGGACTCCAAGACCCGGTCCGAGTCGTACAAGTACACGATCCAAGCCGGTATCGACGGGCTGCGGGTCATCGCCGAACGCAGCGAACGGTACGAGGGGCGCACCCCGATTAGCTGGTGTGGCGCTGATGGCGTGTGGCGTGACGTGTGGCTCGACAAGAACACCCCGCCGACCGCTGCCCGGGTGGGCGTGTACAAGAAGGGGTTCCGCGAACCCCTGGTTTCCGTGGCCGTGTTCTCGGAGTACGCCGGCACGAAGAAGGGCGGCGAGCTGACGCGGATGTGGGCCACGAAGGGCTCCCACATGATCGGCAAGGTCGCCGAGGCGCTGGCGCTGCGGGCGGCGTTCCCGCAGGACCTCGCCGGGGTGTACATCCCGGAGGAGATGGACCAGGACGAGCCCAAGGGTGAACCCGGTGTCGGTGAGGCGGGGGAGACGATCGCCACGGCTAACGCTGCTCAGGTCGCCATGTACCAGCCTGCCTCGGAACAGATGATCACTGCTGCCCAGAAAGCCGAGATCGCTGGCCGAGTACGTGATCTCGGTCTAGGGCGGGATGCGGGGCTCGCGCTGTACGCGGAAGCGACCGGGCGGGAAGTTCCGACGACGAACCTTCTGACGGCCGCGGAGGCCGACAAGGTTCTATCCGCGTTGGCCGAGCGTGCTCACCCGTCGAGTGAGATCGCCGATGCCGAGGTGGTGGCGGAACCGACCGACGACGAGGAACAGGCGCTCTTCTACGAGCACGAGGAGGCTTCCCGATGACGGTCAACCTGCCGCACACCTACACCGACATCGACGGCGCCACTCTCCACGTGGAGAAGGGCAAGGTGACTGCGAACCGGCGAGTGGAGTCCCTGGTCTATCTGTCGGCCCAGGACCCCGAGAAGGTCGTCGCCCTGGTCCGCGCGATCCTCGCGGCCAGCGGGAACACCGGGTACACGGTCGTGTGCGAGGCGGACATGGTCGCTCAGGAGAACGCGGCTGCTCACAGCGCCGCATGGTCGATGCGTGAGCGGGCCATGCGCGCGGCCTCCGACGCCCCGGGCACGCCGGCTGAGGCAATCCGCGCCCTGCCGCTGACCGGCAACGCCGACCCTGGCGACGAGGCTCCCGCTTCGGGCGCCGTCCGGGATCTCTCCGCGATCCGAGAGGCGGAGATCCGCGCCGTGCGCGATGCCGCCTACGACGAGGGGCACGCGGACGGTCTCCGGATGGGGACTGCTCGCGCCGACGATAAGCGCCTCTCTGACCTGGAAGAACAGTACGCCGATCTCGCTGACCTCGCGGAGAAGTTGCGCGCCGATCTCGGGCAGGCCTACGCCGCTGTTACCGGAGTCGGGAAGTTGCTGCGGGACCACATCAGCTCCCATCAGGCGCATGCAGCCGAGGTGGAGCGGCGCCTGACGGCTCTCGATGGTGAGTCTCCATGACCGCCCGTGCTCAGTGCCCCGTCTGTGGGCGAATGCTGACCGTCCGTTCCGACGACCGTCTGCCGCGTCACTGGTGGTCGGACCGTGAGCAGCGAGCAGGCGCCGACCGGTGCGAGGGGTCCCAGATGGGTACCCGCTACTGGCCTCAGACCGAGACCGGGCGTGGCCCGGTTCGTCACCAGCGCCCTTAGACCATCCCTCAGGCCTGCCCCCGTCGGGGGTCGGGGGCAGGCCGCCCCTTTTCCCTGGAGCAGCAATGCACTACGAACCCCGAGTCATCGGGCTCGACCTCAGCCTCACCAGTACCGGCGTTGCCTCCTCTCTCGGGTGGACACGCCGCATCACCACCAAGCCGAACCAGTACAAGAGCGCGTTCGCGCGGTTGCGCGAGATCCGCTCTCGGGTCCGCGACTGTGTCCGTAACGCCGATCTAGTAGTCGTCGAGGGGCTCGCGATCGGGTCTCAGACCGGGCAGCACCTCACCCGTGCCGGCCTGTGGCACCTGGTTATGGAGTCCGTGGACGCCGCCGGAATCCCGTGGACTGAGGTTCCGCCGGCGACCCTGAAGCGCTACGCGACCGGACGGGGCAACGCAGCGAAGGACGCAGTCCTGTTGTCCGTCGCGAAGCGCTTCCCCGACTGGGACGTCACCAACGCCGACGAGGCCGACGCCCTGGTGCTCGCCGCCATGGGCGCCGATCAACTCGGCCACCCACTCGCCGAGATGCCGGCGACCCACCGGAACGCCCTCGACAAGGTGCGGTGGCCCGAAGGTCTGGAGGGTGGCCAGTGACGCGTACAACGGCTGTCCTTCCGCCGGACCACCCCGCCCCGGGGCGGAGGCGAACCGCGAACCATCACGCGCTAGCTGAACAGATGCGGCAGATACCCGGCGTGTGGGTGCTGGTCTCCGAACCGGCCACACGCAAAGCCGCACAGCAGCAGACCTACCGCATCCGCGCGGGCTACGGGCCCTACCGGAGCGGCCGTTACGCCGCAGAGGTGCGGCGCAGCCTCACCGGACGAAACGAGGTCTGGGCGAGATACGAGAGGAAACCCCGATGACCACCCGCATGATCCGCCCTGTCGATGAGGGGCTTGTCCGTCTCGCCGATCCGTCGCGCTGGAACTGGACAACCGCGGCCGCATGCGGCGGTGAGGACATCGACCTGTTTTTCGGTGCCGACGGCGAGCGTCAGCCGGAACGGGAGGAACGCGAGCAGTACGCGAAGGAGATCTGTGCGGCCTGCCCGATACGGACCGAATGCCTCGACTATGCGATCTCGCGTCCGGAGAAGTACGGCATCTGGGGTGGCCTGAACGAGGACGAACGCGACGGCGAGCGTCGGCGCCGCATGCGGCACGCCAACCGGGAGAGCGCCAAGGAGCAGCCGAAGCCCGCAGCGAAGCCGAAGCCGAAGCCGAAGGTTGCGCGGATCGACAGCACCGGTACGCAGCGCCGTCTACGCGCGCTCGCTGTGATCGGTCACGGCCCGAACATGATCGCTGCGCGGATGACCGCCGGGTCGAAAAGCATGCTGGGGAGCTTGCGAGACCACCGTGTTCGGACCGTGCTACCGGAGGTTGCCCGTCAGGTCGCCGACCTGTACCCGATCCTCCTCGAAACCGAGCCGAGCCCGCTGAGTACGCAGGTGATCGCGACTGCTCGCCGGCATGGGTGGCGGGGTCCGGAGGCGTGGGAGGGGGTCGACATCGACGACCCGAACGCGGCGCCGCGTGAGGTGTCGGTCGCTGAGACCCGACAGGGGCGGGAGGCGATCGAGCAGGCTCGCCGGCTGTTGGCTGATGCGGGGATCTCGGATGTCGACATTGTGGCCGGTCAGCCGGCCGCGTAGGAGAAGGTGCCCGCCGCGCAGGCGTGCGGCGGGCTTACCCCTGGGGAGGGGACATGACCACACAGACCACCGGTGAGGCTCTGGCGAACGAGGGGATGAGCCGGGCGACCGCAGCCAGCGATCCCCGAGCAATCGAACGACTCGATCAGCTCATCGCGGAGTACGCGGCCACAGGCCAGCGGTTCAGCAGTAACACCTTACGCGACCAGGTGCCGGCGGGGGTTCGCCCGAACGCGATCGGCGGCAGGTTTCGCCGCGCGGCCGAGGCGGGAGTGATCACGCATGTCGGCTGGGAGACGTCGACGAAGGAGAACACCCGTGGCCACCCCGTGCGTGTGTGGCAGGGGGTGGCCCGGTGAGCCACCACGACTACGACGTGTTCGTCGCGCCGGCGTGGACTGACCAGCACGACCCCGACGAAGCGGTCCGGGCCCGGTTCGCGGGAGAGATCGCGGTCATGTTGGCCGAGCACGGCCAGGACTACGCGGCCGTCCTTGTCCGCGGAATGCCTACGGATGGCGAGTGGCCGTGAAGCCGCGGTTACTTCTTGGACTCGCGCAGCGAGGGAACCCCGGCGGCGCGCGCGATTCGGCCGACGTGGTTGCGGTCGTAGGGGGTGTGGTCGGCCAGTTTCCCGACCGGCGCGGACCGGGCGCTCATGTGCTTGACGATGCCCTCTTGCAGTCTCGTTCGGGCTGCTTCGAGGGCTTCCTCGGCCGCGCGGAAGTCGGTGGTGAGTTGGTCGAGTTCGTTGTAGGCGGCTTGTTCGCGCTGTGGGTCGTAGGTGCTCATGCGCCCATGATGCCACGTCGGGTTGCAACATGACCAATCACCCGCTGCCATGATGATGCAACATAAAGTTGCAACTTGACATTGCAACATGAGGTTGCATAGAGTCGTGTCAACGGCAAGGGCACACCGCCCCGCCACAACCGGAAGGACACCCCGTGAAGCTTTCGCCAGTGATGATCGACGTACTTCTCTCCGCCACCGACTTCAGCGAGATCCGCCACGCCAGCATGAACACGCTCCGCGCTCTCGAACGGCGCGGCCTGGTCGAACTCGTCCCTGCCTCGGGCGACGGAACGTGGGGTCTGCTCACGGACGCTGGCCTCGACGAGGCCGACCGCCTCCGCGCCGAGCGCACCGAGACCGCCTCCGAGAAGCGCACCTTCGCGGTGGTCAACACCGCGCGAGGTGACATCCGAGTGCACGCCGCCACCTGCGCCGACGTCGCCCGTGACCGTAAGCGGTACGGCACCCACGCTGAGATCATCCACGCGGCCGACAAGGCGGGGATCGTCGCCGACTTCATGAGCGACTTCATCGAGGAAGGGGAGGCCGTCGAAAACCTCGATGGCGACTTCGTTTGGCTCGCCTGCTGCGGCGATCTGCCGTGGGAGGCCGAAGACGAGGCCGAGGCCCCGGAGGACTACGTTCCGGCGATCGAGGAGTACATGTTCCCCGCCGACGTGGCCCGCATGGCGGAGATGTGCCCCGTGGGTCAGCGCGCCACGGGACGCTCCCCCCGGGGTGAACGAGTCGCGGGGATCGTGACCGGCTACATGCAGTCCGGTTCGTCCAAGGACGGGTACACCACGGCGGCGGAGATTGAGCACGAGGAGAGCACGGGCGACTACGCGCTGATCGTTGATCCCGAGACGCACATGAGCGAGGGTGGCGGAACCCTGTGCGGAGCTGCTGGCCCCAATACCGCTGGCACCGGTCACGTGGACTGCGTGGACTGCCGGGAGCTGCTGGCCGAGGAAGGCCAGCGTGAGGCGCGGGGTGTCTACCTGTGCTCTGTGTCGGACGTCGCCACCGACGAATGCGGGTGCCCCGACTGCGAGGCCCTGCACGACGACCAGGACGACGACGGCGCCGAGGTCGAGGGTCGTGTGATCGCCCACCAGGGCGCCGGACGTGGAACCTCCCCCGAGCACGCCGACAACGGCGACGCCCGCGCGGCCGTGGCCGTCCTGGAGACCGCTGGTCTGCCGTTGGCAGACCTCCCGGAGGAGTACGACTCAGAGACCAGCGAAGCGACCGGGTTCATGGTCGTTCCCCGCGACGGGGAGATGGTCTACGTCTACTACCTCGAGGACGGGCAGACCACCGACGCTGACGGGGACGTGCCCCGGGACATCCTGCGACGGGCCGCGCGAGCGTTGCGTGATGCCGGATGGGCTGTGGATCCCCAGATTTTCAAGTGCGTGCGCGCCCACCAGGTCCACGAATCCCCGGCCCCTCAGCGCGATCACAGCGTGGCGGAGGAGATCGCCCGCCGTGACGAGGTTGCGCTCCCGCAGCGCACCCCCGGCGCTCACGGCGGGATACAGGACGCCATCAACCGCCACACCAGCAAGAAGGAGAAGCCCATGTTCGAGACTTACGCCCCCCGCCCCCGCCCCTCTGTCAAGGCCGTCGAGGTCACTGACGACAACATCGCCGAGATCGCCGAGCTTTTCGGCGCCGAGTACGAGGAAGGCGCGCGTCGGGTGGGGGTGGATCTGCCGATCGGTGACGGACAGGTGATCCGTATGGGTCTCGGTGTCGGGGTTGTGCTGGTCCGACACGGCGCCGATCGCTACTCGGTGACCACGGCGCGCGAGTTCCACGCCGGCTGGATCGCCGACCACTCCTGACACACGAATGGCGGGGCCGGTCTCAGCCCTAGAGAGATCGGCCCCGCAACCCCAACCTACCAACCCAGAGGAGAGCCACATGTCCGACCAGCACCGCACCTTCGGCAAGTACACCCTGACCCGAGTCGATCCCGACAACCCACCGCCCGGAGTCCAGTATCGGTTCCTCGCCGAGGTGACCACCGACGACGACCAGGCCCTCATCCGCGAACACCACGACGAAAACTGATCAAGGGAACGCCATGTCACACCCCACCACCCAAGCCGCGATAGACCGTGCTGCCCGCCGGCTGATGGGAGCCCGCCGCCGCCCTCACACCGATCTCGCCGCAGCTATGCGGCGCCTGATCGAACAGCGCTACGACGAGCCTCTCGGAGGACTCGAGATCGTCACCTCCGAACTCGTCCTCGAGCCGCTACCGGACGAGAGCAACGACCGGCCGGCGGACCTGGTCGATCTCTACCCGGGCGGCGTCGAGGAGTACCGCCGCGCGATGGGGCGTCTCGCCGCCTCGGCGCTCCGCCGAACCTCGGCCTAGCGCCGGCCCTGCCCCCGAAGAGGGCACCGGTTCACGACCGAGCAGGGCACCGACACCGACCACGACCACACCGACCAGGGGGAGCCATGGCGCACGCAGCCGAGGCGAACACGTTCCGGGGGGAATGGGTCCGCTACATCTACGCCACCGCGCGGATCAACGACACCACCCGTGTCCTCATGCTCGCGCTCTCCGAAGGCATGGACGCAGGCGGGCGGGTCGAGGCCTCACGGGATGAGGTCGCGCACCTGCTCTCGCGATCCACGCGCCGTGTCTCCTCCCGCTACACCGACGCGATCGCCGCTGGCGTTCTGGAACAGACCGCGCGCGGCACCCGCAACCGAAAGAGCGTGTTTCAGGCGCTCATCCCGGAAGGGGAACAGATGACGGACGGGCAGCACATGTTTCCTAGGAAACAGGTGACGGATTCAAGGCCCCTTTCCCAGGAAACATGTGACCCCCGGGTGTCACATGTTGACGAGGAAACAGGTGACCCCCGGGTGTCACCAAGTGGCCCTATTACGGGACCCCCGGGTGTCACCAGTTACGAGCCCTCTATAAGGGAAGACTCGTCGACCCACTCAGAACTTGCACTCATCCCTGTGTCTGAGGTCGAAACACCCGAGGGCAAAACACGACGCCTCACACGCGACCAGAACCGGCGAATCTCCGCCCTAGCGACCGTCTACTACGACGCCGTCAAGCGCATGGGCAAGTGGGAAGCGATTCGCGGAGTCGTCAAGAAGGCCGTTCAGGCGGACTACACCGACGAGCAGATCGAACGCGGGCTGCGCGACGTCGCCGCCGGCGCCTACCCGCTCACCGCGAACACGCTTCGCGTCGCCATTGAGCGCAATCACCAGCGGCCGGTACTGCGCGCCGTGTCCGGCGGACACCAGCCCTACCGCAACCCCACCGACCACGACGTGTACGACGAGGACCTGATCTGATGACTGACAACCTCTCCCTCATCAACCGGGCGCGCGCCGCGTTCGACCACATCACCCCCGCCATCGGTGACTTCTCCGCCGTCGACGAGCAGGGCGGCGACAGCTTCGCCGCGATCCGTGACACCGCCGCGATCCTCACGGCCACCAACGACCTGATTCCGCCGCTGTACCAGCGTGCCGACGCCACCGACGAACGCGTGCTCGCGTGGGTCGACGCGCTCGCCTCGTCAAGCGTGCCGAACCAGTACTCGAAGGTTCCGTACCTGAAGGGCGGATCGTCGCTGCTGTTGCTCGGCCCGACCGGGGTCGGGAAGACGCACCAGGCCTACGGCGCTTTGCGTCGGCTCTCCATCATCGGTATCGGCTGCGCGCCGGCCGCTGCGTCGATCACGGACGTGTTCGCGAAGATGCGGCCCCGACCCGGTGTCGACTCGGAGTCGGTGTTCGCCTCCTACGCGTCCGCGAAGCTTCTGTTTGTCGATGACCTCGGTGCCGCGAAAGCCACGGAATGGACCGAAGAGGTCACATATCGGCTGGTCAACTTCCGGTATGAGCATCGGCTCCCGACCGTGTTCACGAGCAACGCGACCCCGAAGGAGCTGGGGGAGCGTGTCGGGGAGCGCGTCGCCTCCCGGCTCATGGAGATGACGCAACGCGTCGTCATCAAGGGCGCTGACCGCAGGCTGGGGGGTGCGGCATGACCCGCGAACCGCAGCTCGCCGGCGACGTGCGCGCCATGCACCGGTTGGTGGTGCACGCCGCCGCCCGAGGGGTCGAGATCGACGTCACCACCAACGCTGACCGGAAGCGCGCGGTGCTCGCTCACTCCGATCTCGCCGAACGGCTGTGCGCGCACCCGCTGAACTACCAGCACGCCTCCCAGTGGTCCGGCTACATCCCGCCCGAGATGTGGCAGGGCGTACCGAACAACAGTCCGCGCCGGGCGGCGCTGGTCGCCATCTACGAGGAGGCGTGCGCACGCAACGCCGCCCCGGGGCAGGCGGCGGCATGATCACCGACCCGCGTGCGGCCTGCCGCGACCTCGACCCGGACATGTTCCGCCCCCGCACCGCTACGGGGCGCCGGCGCGCGTTGGCGGTGTGCCGGCACTGCCCGATCGTCGGCGAGTGCCTGGATGCGGCGCTCGCCGACCCGGCCGGCGCCTACGGGAGGGTCGCCGGTGGCGCCACCGGCGACGAGCGCGCCCATATCGCGGCGGTACGGGAGCGCGCTGCCCTCCGGGCCCGGTCCCCTCGGGTCGCGTCCGCCTACGCGGACCTGTGGGACGGCCACCTCGGGGAGTCCGCGGATCCGGCCCGACGGCAGGCCGCACGCCACATGGCTCAAGACCAAGAGTCGGTGCGGGCTCTGGGAGAACCGCGGTTCCTCGCCGAGTCGGTGAAGCCGTTCGGGGTGGCACTTCGAACGGCGGTCGCTGACGGAGACCGGACCGGTATCGCGCACCTGCTGCGCGGGCTCCCAACAGGCCATCGCGCCGCGCTGCTGGTCGCGTTCGCCCAAGAGATCGCCGACGACGAATGAGTGCGCCCCGCCTGTAGCAGCCAGGCGGGGCACCCGCCGAGTGTCTCACACGGCCACAGAATCGACGCTACCGGACCGGCATGGTCTGTCAGTGGCGTCGCCCATACTCAAGATTCCTGAGCCTCCTACGCTCATTACAGCCCCTCAGGAGGGGACAACCGATGACCAAGAACACCACGCCCCTGACCGCGCACATCGGTTACGCCTACACGCCCCGCCAAGGCGCGATCAGCGCCTCCAGCAACCACGCCGTCCTGGATCAGCCCCTCAGAGTCGGACGACTGGTTCGCGACCAGAGCGACGCCCTGTGCCGCCCCCGTCGCAAGTTCTGGGGCCTGGAGTCTGCCAGCACTGAGCGCGAGGTGACATGCCCCCGCTGCACGGACCTCGCCGCCCGGCACGGCGTGGTCATCCGCCACCTCCCCGAGGAGACCGACCGTGGCTGACCACACCCTCACCCCCGCCCAGCGCGACGCCATCGACGCCACCGTGACCCGGGTTCACCGAGAGCGTTCCGACGCCGGGGTCATGGCCGCGAAGTACGACGCCGCGTGCGAGCGCATCTCGGAGATGCACGACGAGATCGTGCGCCGGGGCTTCCAGATCGAGGCCCTGGAGGACAAGCTCCGCGACCGGGACGCCAGCATCCGCGCCCTGGAAGCAGAGATCGCGATCCTCCGCGCCGCTGACACCGAACCCGGCGACACGAAACTCACCGGCATCGGTGGTGGCCCCGGCGAGGGCACCACCGTCAGTCTCCGCCCCCCGGAGTTGCTGATGCGTGCGTTCATCGCGTCGATGATCGACATGCTCGGGGACGCCACCAACTACGTGGAGATGGAAGCGTCCAACCCGGACGGGCTGGGCCGGTACCTGGTGCGGGTGCAGCGTGCTGGCGGGAAGACCCCGCACGCGCTCCGTGAGGAGGCTGAGGAGCGCGCTCGTGTCGCTGAGCGTCGCGCCGCTGAGTTGGAGCAGCTGCTCGCCGCGACCACGGCCCCGCACCGCGCGCCCGTCCAGCACATCGACATCTACGAGTCCAGCGACTACGACGTCGCCGCCGCCCTCGAACAGGCCGCTGAGGTCCGCGAACCGATCACGGTGACCACCTGCAACAACACCGTCACCACCTACCGGGCCGTGCCGCTCGACGCCCACCCCAGAACCGAACGGAGCACCACGTGACCACCATCGTCCGTGTCGAAGTGATCGTCGAGCACGACGGCGCAGAAACTCACACCGAAATCGTCGAGATCGACCGCGCCGACTGGGACGCGATGACCCCCGAACAGCGTGATAAGTGGTGCGTGGAGGAGGCCGAGACCGTTCGCGCAAACCTCTGCGGATGCGGCTACGTGGTCCTCGACGGCGACGACATCAACGCCTGACCCCACCGACACCGAGGAGACCCGATGACCCAGCACGACCCGCAGAATCCCACCCACATCCGCCCCGGACAGGTGTGGACCTCCGCCGCCCCCCGCGACAGCATCACCGTCCGCGTCGTCGGTGTAAGCGCAGGACGAGTGTCAGTGGTCGACGCCTACGACAACAAGCGCCCCCGCTCCATCTGGGCGCACCAGTTCCACGCCTCACCGACGACCCGCACCGGCACCAAGCGGAAGAGCGGCTACATCCTCACCAACGACACCCCCGAGGAGAACGACCAGTGACCCCCGAACTCCCGTACACCTACGAGAACCCAGAGGCCCCGGGGGAACAGATCATCGTGGACCACCTCCGCGTAACCGTGGGTAGCCGCCATGACGGCTACAGCGTGTCCACGCCCAGTGCCGAGGCCGCCGCCGAGTTGGCCCGCGCGATCCTCGCGGCCGGTAGAGCGGACTGCGTGCTCCTCACGACACAAGATCTGCTGTCGGTCCTGCGCGCGGCGGAGGCATCCGGAGCCCGCAGAATGCGCAGTGAGATTGACAGCGTGCTCGCCGACGCCATCCCTAGCACCTGGTACGAGGCGACAGCCGACCAGATCAGCGCCCTGCCCCTCATCCCCGACGACGAGGGGGCCAGACGGTGAGCGGATACCCCCGCCGAGATGGAGAACGACCGATGATCGACCACGAGAAGTGCCGCGACGAGGTGCGCGCCGGCATGGCCCGACTCGGTATCGACGTGGTCGTGTCGACCGCCCCGCCGATCATCGTCGGTCCCCTACCTGCTCAGGGCTACATCTGCCCGCACGGAACCACCTACTGGGTTGAGCCGACCGGTGAGCAGCGCGCCCAGTGGCGCCGAGACGGAGTCCGATAACCCACCCAACGCCCGGGGCGGATCACCCGCCCCGGGCCCACCGAACGGAGACCCACGGTGTCTGACGACCTACTCCGCCGCGCCGCCGACCGAGTCCGCTATCTCGCCGGGGACCCCGACGACTGGGACGCCGACTCCCACGACTGGGAGACCTGGGAAGTGCGCGCCCAAGACCGACGGGGATGGTGGTCCCGACCAATCGGCCACACCCGACGCGCCACCGTGGCCCTGCACGTCGCCGCATGGAGTCCACGCACGGCACACCTGGTGGCGGACATGCTCGCCTGTGCCAGCAGCGTCCCCGAGCGAGACCGCGACGGAATCGCATACGACCGGTGCGGAACCTGCGGGACCGCGCACCTCACCGAAATCGCTCAATCCCTGCTCAACCACCCCGAGGAGAACGGATGGCCGACAGCGTGAAGCGCGACAAGCTCCTCGCGCGCCTGATCCGCGAAAACGAATCCGCGAGCATCCTCCAGATCGTCGCTGACCACATCCACCGCGACGTCACCTGCGGCGGCCTCGACTGGGACGACCTCATCGAGGACCTTCGCCGCGCTGGCTACACCCTGCCCGACCCCACCGAACACCCCAAGGAGAACTGACATGGCAGGCGAAACGATCATCACGATCTGCGGCAACCTCGTCGACGACCCTGAACTGCGTTTCACGAACAGCGGCGCGGCCGTCGCCTCGTTCCGTGTCGCGTCGACGCCCCGCACCTTCGACCGTCAGTCGGGGGAGTGGAAGGACGGCGAAGCCTTGTTCCTCACCTGCTCGGTGTGGCGACAGTACGCGGAGAACGTGGCCGAAAGCCTTCAGCGCGGCATGCGCGTCATCGTGCAGGGACGGTTGAAGCAGCGGTCTTACGAGAAGGACGGTCAGAAGCGCACCGTCTACGAAGTCGACGTCGAAGAAGTCGGACCCGCGTTGCGCAGCGCCACCGCCAAGGTGACCAAGACGCAGCGCCAGGGCGACGGCTTCAACGCCGGTGGGGGAGGGTTCGGCGCGCCGGCACCCCAGAACGCCCCCGCACAGCAGGGAGGCGGATTCGGGGCGCCGGCGTCCGCCGACCCGTGGGGCGCCGGCGGGCGACCGGGCTTCTCCGACGAGGCCCCACCGTTCTGACCGAGACCGTCCGGGGCGGGTCAGGGTCACCACGATCCGCCCCACCAACCACTTGGAGGCCACATGCAACACCCACCCGACACCCCCACCGCCATAGACGTCTACCCCGTAGGCGTGCTCGCCGACGCCCTGACCGCCTACCGGTGGGCACGAGCCGGACACCCCCGCGAAGCGCTCGCGAAGCTGCGGTACAGCGTTCAGAGGATCATCGAGTGGGCTCGTGCCGGTGAATGGCGGTCCGTCCGCCAAGCATTCAACGGCTACCTAGCCGAACCCACCCCGTGGCCCGAAGGACTCAAAGGCTGCGGACGCGGATGGACGAAGGCACGAGCCCTGCGAGACCTGCGACGACGCTACGACCGAACCCGAGGAAAGAGCCATGACCATTGAAGAAGCGTTCGGGGTCTGGGGTCTCACCGCCGACGAGGCCGTCCGAGCCCTTTACGAGGCGCTTCGCGCCGCCGATGAGGATACGCCGGGGCCATCCCTGATCTGAACGAAGCGGAAAGAGCCGAAACCGACCAACAGACACGCGAGACGTACCAGGATGAAGCCATGGACATCATCTATTTGCACGAACAAGTCCACGACCGCATCGTCAACGGCGACAACACCGAACGCACCACCGATGCCGTCATGTGGCTGGTGCGCGCCGCTCTAGCCGATAAGGACCGGACACTAAACACCTTGCGAGAAGACCTCGACCACGCCGAACGTGCGGTGCGCCGACTCGAAGCCGAGAACACCCGGCTCAAGAAGGAGCGGCCATGATCGCTATCACCATCACCTGCGACACCGAAGGGTGTACCGAGACCGAGACCATCACCCCCGAGGAGATCCGGACCGTGATGGACCACCCCGACGCGTCACCTCGGCGGGGCGAGATCGAAACCGCATGGTGGATCTCCGCTTCGGCGGGGTGGAACGACACCCTCAGCACGCCCACCCGACACATGTGCCCGACCCACAGCGGACGCAAGCGTCGTCCGCGGAAACTCACGCCCTACCCGTAGTGGTCGGGGCAGTCGCCAACGTGCACTACGATCACGCCCGCACACGGAGAGAGGGTAGATGGACATCATCGAGTTCCTGAGGGCCCGGTACGACGAAGACGAGCAGATCGCCACAGCGGCGTCCACCCCGGGCCACTGGGGACCGAGTGGACACAGCGTGCTCACCTCCGACGACATCGAGATCATCGAAGCCTCCCGCGCCGATAGCGTCCATATCGCCCGCCACGACCCCGCCCGGGCACTCCGAGAGATCGAGGCGCACCGGTCGATCGTGGCCCTTTACGAGGCCCTGAACGATCACCCCATGCGGAGCGATACTGCCTTTCACTGGCAGCGGCTCGCGATGAAGCAGACAGTGCGGAAACTCGCCCGCATCTACGCCGAACATCCCGACTTCGACCCAGAGTGGATACCCCAAAGATAGGAGGCAGCACGTGAACATCAGGAAGTTCTTCGCCCCCGTGGAGCCTGCCACCCACGACTACGGCCCCGGAAAGCGCTACTGGGGACACGACTACACGTTCACCCCCATCGACGACGGACAGCGCGGAAGGGCCACCGGATGGGGCAAAGGAATCCGACAGGGCGACTACCTGCTGCTCGCCAACGGCGACCAGTCGACTCGATACCGAGTTGAAAGCATCAAGTACGGCAACAGTGTGAGCCTGGGCTCACCAGACGACATGTGGAAGGCGACGCTAACGTTCGCCCCCCGGACATGAATGTGGGGCTCGCATCCCCCGATGGCGAGCCCCACACAACCCCCGTAGCAGCACGTGAACACTGCCCCGTAGGAGGACTGTACGCCTACCGGGGGAGTGACCATGCCATCCACGGACACCCAAAACTGTGCCTGCGCCTGCGGACGCCCGTCCGGCGATGACGCCTACGTGTGCACCGGATGCGCCGACCACGCCCGCGGAGCACTCCGCCACATCGTCGACGGCCTCGACGTCGACCTCACCGTCACCCTCGCCAAGCAGGGCAGCCGCCCCACCAGCCACGGCGGCACCCACGGCAAGAAGTCCGAAGCGCCGTTGCCGGTCGATCTTCGTGCCGTCGAAGCGCGCTCCGTCCTCATCGGAACCCTCCGCACGTGGGTCCGACGCACCCACGCCGACATGCCGCGCGCCACCCGACCCCGCGACACCCTGCCCGCCATGGCCGCATGGCTCATCCCCCTCACCGGATGGCTACGCCACGCCCCCTACGGAGAACAGGCCCTAGACGAGATCAGCGCCGCCGTCGCCCAGGCCCTCCACGTCATCGACACCCGAGAAGAACGCGTCGGCGTCGGCCGATGCCCCGAATGCTCCTCACCCGTGTACGCCCCTGCCTCCCGACTCGTCGCCTACTGCCACACCGACGACTGCCCCGGCACCGTCGACGTGCAGCAGTGGCAGCAGTCGCTACAGCAGTTGGCGTGGGACCACCAGGCGGGAGCAACCGAGATCGCCGCGTTCGCGTCCAAACACCTGGGGATGAAGCTCGCCGCGTCCACCGTCCGCTCATGGGCGCACCGCGGACACATCACCCCCACCAACCCCGGAGAGGCGACTCCCCTCTACCGGTTCGCGGACGTGATCGCCCGCGCCACCAAAGCAACAGCCGGATAACAAAGAGACCGCCCCGCCCCGAAGGAGAATCCCCATGCCCGATATCCCCACCGCGCCCGCCCGACTCATCCCCCCGAAAAAGACCGGCGACGCCTACACGTGGAAACTGCTTTCCTGCCCCCACTGCGGAGAACAGCACACCCACGGAGCAGGTGAACGCGGCAACCTCGACGGCCACAGAACGTCGCACTGCACCCGCGATAACCCCGGCTACATCATCGTGAAAGTCAACCCCGGGGATTGACGGGGCGAGAATTGTGCTGTAGTTGCCCCCACCCCGGTGCAACGCTATAGTTATCCATAGTGGACAAACTGTCCCCACAAGCAAAAGGCCCCGGAGGGAAACCCCGGGGCCTTTCTCATGTCCGGCCGGGCACACTCACACAACACCAGGCCTGCGACCGGACACCCATCGTCCCGGCGCTCCGCATCGGGGGGAGCGTTGAGCGCCGGGACCCCTCCACCTAATCCCGCTCCCACACCACCTGAAGCTTCCCCTTCCGCTTCGACGCGCCCCCCATGGCAGCGCCCACCAGCGTCCCCAACCCCGGCAGGATCACCGTCCCCAGAGCAGCACCTCCGCCGACGCGACCCACCGTCGTCCGATCTTGGTCCTTGTCCTGCCCCTGGATCCGCCACCCCGCCGCCATCATCCGCGGCGCCTCCGCCTCGAACTCCGCGCGGTCCTTATAGGTGACGATCTTCTGCTTGAGACCACCCGCCTCCGCATCCCCGATCGCACGCTCAGCCGCTTCCAACGACCCATGCTCGGCAACGAGCTGGGCGAGCTTCCGCCCCTTGTACGCCGACGTCACGTTCGCCATCTTCGCCGCCGCCGCACCCTCCGACAGCTTCGGCTTACCCGACGCGCCCTCCACCAGAGGCGACCACGTCACCCCGTTGTGGTACCAGCGACCATCGTCGGACACGACCGCGCCATTCGCACCGATGCGAGCCATGGGGGACTTCCTTTCACAGGGGGTCTAGGGCGACGCACCCGCCGCGCGCCGCTACCACTCAGACGTCTACCCCTCACCAACGGTTGCCTACCAGAAGGACCCGCCATGGACGCACACCACGCCCTAGACAACGCTGCCCGTCTCCTCCAAGCCGCCGAGATGGAGATGGACCTAGCCAAGATGAAGGCCTACGGAGACCTCGCGGACTCGTGGCTCGCCATGGCTAGCCTGCTCATCGAACAGGGCGCCGCCTAACCCCCCACCACCCCCCCCCCAACCCCCCCCCCACCCCCCCCCACCCCCCCCCCCCCTACCCCCACCCCCCCCCCCACCCCCCGCCCCCGCCCCCCCACCCCCCCCC
>JAEHJW020001672.1_pt1 | contig 59605 bp, 84 predicted proteins | sample 9271431 | NCBI WGS metagenome assembly JAEHJW02 | reverse complement strand
ATTACGTTGTCTTGCAAAACGGGTTTCATATGGACGCCATTTGTTCCGCCGACTGGAGTAAGCCGAAATATAACTCGAAGCCGGAAGCAGAGTGCCAGTTAAAAGAACATCCGTTATTAACCGAACTAAAAAGACATAATAACATCCCGATCAATCTACCCACGTTTACAAATTTTCTCCGTGCATTTAGAGACTATTCGGACAGCAAGGGGATGAAGATTGAGGACAATCTTAATGACCTGAAGATAATGAAAGTCGTTTCGATAGTAAACCGCACCGATAATCGAGGCAACTTTGGCGTTGCGATTACTGCCGAAAGTGGTAAAAAGGATTATAATTTTCCGGAAAAAATCTCTTTTCATGTCCCGATGTTCCAGAACAATAAAGACGAAATCGAGGTAGAGTTCTTGTTCCAGTTTGCTTGGGAAATGAAAGAACAGAGCGCTTCCTTAGAGTTCCGCATCGTTAACTACGAGATCAATACACTGATTAACGATAAGGTGTTCGATGTTGTCAAAAAACTTGCCGATGAAAGCGCAAATGTTACTCTGTTACGCGGCGCATTCAAAGTTGAAAAACTTACCAACGATTATATTTTCAAGGAAAGTTCGTTCAACTTATGAGTGAAGTTCAACAAGAATATCGTTTTGCAAAGTTCAGTAAACCGAAGAAGAAAGATAAATCGGTTTCCACAAAAATTAACTTTTACAGAAAGCCCGAAGAGCTACCGGAAGTTATGGACGCAAAAGACTTCCGGTGCTTCGTGGCAAAGAAAAAAAAGAATCGTCTGGGCAGAAGCACAAAAAAGTTTGAGTATAATAACTCCCGTTACGATTCTACTTGGGAAGTGAAGATAGCCAAAGAACTGGACGCATTGCTTGTAGCAAAAGAAATCGCAGCTTGGGAAAAACAACGCACTATCCAGATTAACCTAAAAGTAATTGATAATCAGCCAATATTAACAGACGAAACCATATACGATCTGAAGAAGCTGGGTGTACAGGCATATCATATTTGCAGTTACCGCATAGATTTTGTTGTTAAAAACCTTGATGAGACGCAAGAATTTATTGAGGTAAAAGGCTATAGAACCGAAATTTTTAATCTAAAGTGGAAGTTGTTTTCTTCGCTTTACACGACAATCCATCCACAACACAAATTAAGGATTGTAAACTGATAAATCTTATGGAGCTATGATGCCAAGAGGTAGAATGTTAAACAAAAAAATTAGTTATGACGAAAAAGTTTCTAAACTTTCTTTAGAAAGCAAGCTACTTTTTACCTGGATTATCCCTCATTTAGACGTAAAGGGAAGATTTTTTGCCGAATCTGAGATAATTAAGGGGCAAGTTTGTCCATTTGTTGATGAACTTCCTGTTAAAAAAATTAGTAAATGCCTATTAGAAATAGAGAAAGTAGGATTAATAAATATCTATGGTGAAGACCATAAATACTTAGAATATTGCGGATTTTCAAAGAATCAGACCATCACCGAAACGAGAGAAAGCCCATCGGACATACCCGACCCTACTCAAGCAAAGCTCATGCAAGAATCAAGCACAACTCAAATACAAGTAAAGTTAAGTAAAGATAATATAAGTAAAGAGAAGATAAGAGGAGAAGCACACCCACTCCAAACTTACGTCTCTCAAGAATTGCCTAATGTTTCAAAACTAAAAAATCAACTCACTCTTGGAGAAGCGGAAAGATTGATTTCTGAATTTCCAGAAAATATGATAAAGGAAATACTTGAGGCAATGGATAACAAAGCAGACCTGACCAAGAAGTACGTTTCCGTTAATCGAACTTTAAGAAATTGGATAAAAATAAGAAGCGAGAAAATGAATGGAACATCTAAGCCGATCACTAACAGTCCTAGAGGAACAGTTGACATCGAAAAATACAAACGCCTTGCAAACAAAGAACCAGTTATCGAATGATTTGACTTGGACGTATTTTCTCTCGAGGATGGCAGAGTTGGAAGCCCACAAGAGAGATAATATTCCAGACACTACTCAAGAGGTTTGGTTTCGAGAGTTCAAAAGACGGGATTGGAATAAGATAAAATTTGACGCTCAATTTCAGAAAGTATTGAACAATCCGAGTTTCGGAGCCGTAAAGATAGACGAGTTTTTTAATGAAGAAACGACATACTCAAGCGAAGAGGTTGCGAAAATGACAGAAACCAGAATCAACAACATGATTCGTCAAGGCGAGAAAATCTTACAAGATAAAGAAATTGACCACGAACAATATCTCAATCTAAATGACGACTACATAAAACTTGCCGTAACTCATAAGTTGAAATTTAATCAGTACAACGACAAGCAAGAAGCATACGAAAAAATTATAGATAAGGCTGTTGAGTTTGTGAAAAAAGAATTTTTCAAAGAAAATAATGCAATAAACAGCAATTCTCATAAATGAGAAAATTCTCACAAGTAAGAATACGTAAGTCCGTATGGTAAAAAGAGAAAGAAATCAAAGAATCCTCGTCGAGTTTATGAAGGGAACTACCATGACGGAGATACATAACCGAAACAATGGTGAACTCTCGGTTGTGACCATCCACCGCATAATTAAGCAAGAGGCGTATCACTTGCTCAAGCTAAAGACAATTAAGGACTTATCGCCGTTAGCATTACGGGATCAGTACAAGGACGACATACTAGCTCGACTACAGGCAAACAAAAAGCGTGTTGAGGTATGTGACGAAAAGCTCTAAGGGATGTGTTTTTACATTTGTGTCCTGGGCTGCGCTGGTGATTTGGTTGACTTACTTAGCGTGCAATTAAAGATTAACAGCGGCAATGATTTTAATGCTTAAAATTATTTTTATTTTTCTTGTGGATTCTCCTTGACATTGGTTAAGGATACGTATATATTTACATCAGAGATTATGATTGACTTTAACAAAACAAAAAAGGAGCTCTAAAATGGAAAACAAAGCGAATTTACTCGGTGGATTTAACAACATCCCTCAATCATCATTAGATGATGCAAAACAAAAATTGCAAGAACGTCAAGGTCGTTGTGATAAATCAACGCTCAAAATCAAGTTGCAGTCTCCAAATGGCGGACTTGATATAGTATGGTATAATCAAGATAGCAACACTTGGGAGTGTATGGATAGTAGATTCAACGACTCTTATATCCGTCAAGCAATCCAAAACAAAAACTTGCATAATGATAACAATGATAATCATACTTTACTCGCTGGGCTTACCCTTGTTGCGCCGGTTAATAACCTTAATGATATGGTGAGCAAATCAAATGAGATTGCTCTTTTGGTCAAGCACGATTCTTGGGGCGCCGCCGAAGGATGTCAAAATCAACTTGCAACAATGATAAATAAGTGGATAGATGCTCTCTCGGAATCAGACAAACTGTATGCCCAAAAACTTAACATCCTAAATATGTGTTGGTCTTTTGGTCGTGGGGCAAAAAATGCTAACTCCTGATCAACTTAAAGACATCCGTTTACAAGCTGGGCTTACACAAGCTCAGCTTTCTGATTTTTTTGGACTCTCCGGGAAAAGCAGAATAGCCGAATACGAATCCGGTATTCGCAACCCATCGCCCGGCATCTTCAAACTTTATGAATTAATTAAAAACAAAAAAAAAATCGAAGAAATAAAAAAGGAGAATTGATATGATGTTATCTTATGTTGATTTATTTGGTAACGGCGCGCGCAAAAATATGCGCGCCAAAGTTACTACCGATCATCCGGCATCACATTATGGGCAGCCGGTGATCGTGCTCAATGATGGAGACGCTCTTGATTTACAATCATGGATAATTTTAAATTACCGCGTAGAGAAAGCAACGCAGAAAGAGCGTCAAGAACTCAAAAAAGTTTTTGATAATTTTAATTTGATGGCGGGGAACATTGAACAAAGTAACCAATGAAATTGCAAAAATTTATTTAGGAGAAAAAAATGGATAGATACGAAAAAACAAAAATGTTTTTTGAAAAAATCTTGGGGGACGAGAAAGGAGAAAACACAGTTGTATTGTTGTATGTTTTTCTTCTTGCAATGTCTCTCGGTTTGATATTGCCAACACTCCCGTTCTTCTTGCGGATGATGAACGGAAGCTGGAAATTCTCAGATAAAAAATAAATTAATAATGGAGACGAAAAATGAATAAAAAATATTACACAAAAGAAGAATTCATGCGGGCGGCTGGAATCAACAACCGCTCCCGGCTACATCAGATAATCTCCGGCTACACAACACACGGCAAAACTATCCCCCCAAAATTAATTGAGGGTAAAGATTTTATAAAAACGGAATATATCTTTTTCGAATCGGCAATAAAAAAAATGATTCGTTAACCCGTTTCGGCGGGTTTTTATTTTAATCACTTCACCCCCAAATTTTTTCGCTAACCCTACATAAATTCATTAATTAGTTTCCTATCAAGTTTCAATCCACACGCTCACACGGAGCGCGACTTTTGCCGGATTTTTTATGCTTATTGCCCTCTTATTTTTTACCTGGTAAAAAAAATACGACGTATAGAAATGGCGGGATATTTCGGTTATCTTACTCGCACACAAAAAAGATTATAAAAATGTCTGACCTCAAACAAATATGTACCATGCCGCTAAAGAAGCAAAGCTGAAAGAGTTTGAGGAAAAGTTTACTCTTATGGTCAAGCCACAATCATTCAACAACTCAAGGGAGGCTGATGAAAAAATAACATCATAGTTACCCCAATAATCCTCCAAGGGATTCCGGCAGAAAGGGTGAAGTTGAGGAACGGAACCTAAATAAGCCGGATTTTTAACGGTACAAAAAAATATATAGAGACTTATAATTATGCGGCACTGTAAATGGGAAGAGAAAGAAAGGAATGAGCAGATAGTTTTGCGCGTAGTAGATGGCGAACAGCTAAACGAAGTGGCAAAGGCTTGCGGAGTTTCTACGCCAAGGATCGAGAATGTGGTATGCCATGTGATAAGACAGAAGATTAACGAGGAGAGGGCACAATATATGTCGGCTAAACGTTTAGTGGAGGAGTATGGCGAGAGACTGAAACAGCTTCTTTTAAGAAATCAGATCAATCCAGTAGTGGAAGAACCCGTGGTTAAATAACCAGAAGTACCGACCAACCAAAAACACACCTACGTTTTATTAACAGTATAAAATCTATTCCGTTTTTTTATCTTCGAGTAAAATAATATCTGTAAATAACAATTAGAACAAAAATGGGTATCCCAAAAGGACAAACAAATAATCCAAACGGCAGACCGAAAGGAAAGGTGAATAAGATTAAAGAACAACTACAGAATCTTATCACCGACGAGACAGTGAAAATTTGCTTGTCGCAATTAGAGAAGTTGGCAAAAAAAGGCAATACTGATGCAATTAAATATTTGCTCGATCAGAAGTTCGGGAAGGCGACACAAAGGACTGAACTAACCGGACAAGACGGCAAGGGAATCAAAATTGAAGTTGTGTACACGAACAAATGAAAGAAATCATCATTGCGATAATAATTATGTTAAGTTTTGACGGCATCCGTGTAAACGGAGAATTCCGATATATTCCCCAAGCAAAACAAAAACTTTTTCACGATGCAATACTTAATCGAGGCACAAATGGATTTAGAGATTTTCTCTATGGTGGCGCAGCCAAGGGTGGCAAAAGTGAAAGCCTTAGATGGGAAGCGCACAGAAATTGTTTACAATATCCAAGATTAAGGGGATTGCTTATAAGGTCTGCGTTCCCAGAACTCCAGAGGACACATCTTTCAAGAATAAAATACGACCTACCGCCTTCAGTCGGGAGATATAACGAACAAAAACATACGTTTGTTTACAGCGACGAGAGTGTGTTGGAGTTTGGGTATGGCGAAAGAGAATCAGACTTCGATCAGTATCTCTCCGCCGAATACGACTTCATCCTCATCGACGAACTAACAACTATCCCTTTTGATTTTAGTTATAAATTAAGGTCAAGGCTTGCAGCAAGCAGAAATGACTTTATTCCTTTTTGTGCCTGCGCAACAAATCCGGGAGGAATAGCTCACGTTGACGTAAGAAATTATTTTGTTAAGAAATCAAATATTGATTCAGACAGATTTGCAGACTACAAATCAGAGAGAGTTTTCTTTCTTCCCGCAACAGTATATGATAATCAAATCTTACTTGATAGAGACCCCGAAGTTTTGTCGAGACTTCAACAGATGTCAAAGTCGGATCAGCAAAAATATCTTTATGGAAATTGGGACATATTTGAAGGACAATTTTTTAGTGAATTTTTTGATGAAGTTCACGTTATCAAACCGAGTGAATATTTGGACTATGAGCAGATCAAACAATTTTTAGTAAGAGCAGGGATGGATTATGGTAATATTTCCGCCGTTGAATTTATGTATCGGGACTATAACGGCAACGTGGTTGTATTTGACGAATGGGCGGATAAAGAATCAGTAAGAAGCGAGAAAGTAAGTACGCTTAAAAAATTTCTTATAGAAAGAGGACTTGAGAAATTTGACATAGAGGCAGATACAAACCTATGGCTGCCAGATCAGTTTGATGTAGATAATAGCAATTTTCCCGCCATGGATTTTATTAGCGCAAAAATTAATTTAATAAAAGTTTCGAAAAACTATACCAGTCCAGACAAGAATAGAGGCTACCGAATTGCATGTAATGATGCCATAAGAGATTATCTGCATTGGCAAAACGAAAGCGGAGTGATGAAGGTTAAACCTAAATTAAAAATTTACAAACGGTGCGTACATCTTTTAGAAACAATGCCGACATTAATCACCAACCCGAAAGACCCGGAAGATATAGCGGATGGGCAGATAGATCATTATTACGATGCGTTCAAAATGGGATTTATGACGCTTTATACACCAAGAGAGAAGCCAGTTGACACCCGCAAGGCGTGGCAGATAAGACTTGCCGAGAAGAAAAAACAAAAGATGGATTCCGGCAAGAATAAGTTTATGAGAGCGTAAGAAAATAAGTTTTAACTAAGGGAAAACTAATTCAGCCCCTTCGTCCGGGAGGCGACCGCAAACCACCTCATCGGATGTTGGGGCTATTTTATTTTGCACGAGGCAATCATGGTAAAGCTAGACATCAACGATCAGCAGAAAATAAGCGACATACAGCAAGCTTACACCACGTTAAAGGGAACGTTCACGCCGATATTCAATGAGATGAATACAAACTACAATATGCTTGCAAGCAAGAACCAATGGGATTCAGACCTGAAGGCAGAACTAGAAGCTGCCGGAAGACCGGTCAATGCTTATAACTTGCTGTCTGGTGTAGTGAAACATTTCAGTTCGCTTGAAAGCGGGAACAGAAAGAGCCTACAAGCCCTCGGTAGAACACCAGACGATGTTGACATGGCGCTTACGATCACAAAGTTGTTAGACACCCTTAACTACAACCAGAATTTTAATTATCACAGAACCAGAGCGTTCATAGACGCAATCATAGCCCGTTGGGGTTGGTTAAGAACGGCGTGGAGTTTTGAGGATGATCCACTAGGCATGTTGGCGATTGACGCAATAAACCCAATGGAGTTAATGTTTGAGATGGGGTATTCTGACATCACGTTAAAAAGGAGCCGATTTGTGCTATACACACCAGACATGACGTTAGATCAGATAGCCCATCAATATTGTCAAAACAACAACGAGTTGTTGATGCAAGTAGTTAACAGAGGACACAAATACTTTTCGGACGGACCGACACAAGAAAAGAAATTTATTTCAACAGCACTAAGAGCGCTTATCACCACCGCGGCGCAATTTGTTACGGGAGGATTTTCGGACGAGTACAATCAGAACATCAGAAAAGAAGATTGGTTTGATGTGACTACAGGCAAGTTCAAAATTTTGGAGCTTCACGAAAGAAGAACAGAGAGAAGGATGATGGCTTATGACCCGGTGAACAATAAGCAAGTTGATATTACAGACAGTGTTTTAAGCAAGGATAATTACACCGAGGACACAGAGTTAGTACAGAAAGCAATGGGACAATATCCCGAAGCCAGTCAACCGACTTGGAAGTTAGTCAAGCAGATTTGGATTTCGACGGTAATACCGGCATTGAACTTAAAAGTGTACGACGCGCCTTACGCCGTGCAGAATGGGAACTTTATGTTCACGCCGGTATTCTGTTACGACTTCCACGCCGACATGACGCAAACGCAAAGTGTAATTGACGAACTCTTAGACCCGCAGACAGATTACAATAAGCGTAGATCAACAATGCTTGAAATGCTAGTTAGATTTTCCTCGATTGGTTACTTGGTAGAAGAAGGCGCTATTGATGGTTTTGAAAGTGATTACACGACTAAGGAAATAGGCAAATACAAACGAGTTAAGAAAGGAATGTTAAATTCGGTGAAACCGGAAGAATATCCGACTATACCATCAGACCTTTTTAGAGACGCGGAAGAAAGTAAAATGTTAATTGAATATATCTCCGGCGCGACAAAAGCAGTAAGGGGAATTGGTGAAGGAAGCAACGAACCGGCGAAATTGTTCATCGCGAAGAAAGACGTATCAATCCAAATGGTACAACATCTGTATGACAATTTAGACCAAGCGGTTTTACAAGTAGGGCAAAACGAGGTAGCCAATATACAGAAGTTCCTTACTATGCCAAGAATATTTAGAATCGTTAACCCAGCACCCGGCGAAGAAGGATTTTTGTCAATCAACGAACCGGAAGTAGCGATAGAGAACGGGAAGGTAATACAACGAATAAAGAATGACATAACCATCGGCAAATATGACGTAGCGATCTCTGAGACACCGTACGGAACAACGGCAAGAGAGATGGAATTCTTAAAACTTGTTGACTTGATGAAGTTTGCGATTGAGGTTGATCCACAATCCGCAATAAAGATGTTGCCTGTAGTTATCCAAGCATCTGATACGCCGTACAGAAACGAGTTCTTAAAAGCTCTGGGTACAATGGATCAGCAGAAACAAGATAAAGAGGCACAAGCACAAACGGCTATGTTGGCTTTACAGCAAGCGTTTCAACAGTTGCAACTTGACAAAGGAAAAACAGAAGTCCAAGGCAAGCAGATAGATAACCAAGAAAAGCAAGTCCAGACCCAAGGAGTAGCACTTGACAACACGAAGAAGCAATTAGAGATTCAGCAGATACTAAAAGGTCAGAGAATGATGGATGCTTTGGGAAACATAGCACAGAATTACACAAGGGCATAAAGTTTGCGTGGTAGAGTAATGGTAGCTCGTCGGTCTCATAAACCGATAATTGAAGGTTCGACTCTTTCCCGCGCTACAAAATTATTAACAGTAACTTTTTTTAAAGAATGAATTATCTTGTGAAAGAAATTTGAGAGAATCTATTTGTCACAAGAGACACAAAACTCCGGCAGAACTCACAAGAATAGTTGGTACACGTCTCAGCACTTCCAGAAAATTGTTGAACTAAGAATAACCGTCCTCGATAAAACAAAATCTTACACACAACCGCAGTACGATTACTTGTTAAGAGTAACCGATGAACTATGCAAGAAGTTAAAACAACAGCATAGAAAATTTCAAGTAAGTATTATTAACGAGGGTTACGACAGAGAAAAAGGAAAGTATTTTTTCAGAACGATAAAACAGTTAACGCACGAACCATCAAGTAAAATTATTTGGTTGGACTAATGCAGTTTACAGTTAAAGAGTTGGATTTGCAAAGAGAATCTTAAACTAAAAGGCTACAGACAATGATCGACGTGCTTCAATTTTGTTTCAGAGACTTCTGGACTTGGTTAGGACTTACTATTTGGTTGCTGATTTTGAGTAACTACTTACAGAAAAACATCTACCCGCGAATAAGGATAAGGTACAACAAGTTCAGAGAATTATTCAGAAGGAACTTCAGAAAGGAGTTGGTTAACTCCACGTTTCAGAAAAAGGAAGGAGAGAAGAAGTAATGCCGAACTACAAATCAAAAGCCATCCAGAAATATTACGACAACCTAGTGAACAATCTTGCGGCACTTGACGCGAGAGAGATACAAGAAGGAATGAAGTTCATTGAGGATTGTTTATGGAGAGTGAGAGAACTTACGCCAAGAATAGATGAATTGAAAAAACAAAGAAAGGATAAGACTGTAGATGCTACCTTAGAGCGAGGAATTGAAACTTTGCAGAAACAGTTAACGGACGAAATAGACGCGGCAGACTTAAAAAGGAAACAAATTTCGGAAGTTATTACTAAGCGAGTAGAATACCTAAAGTCTTTCCCGGACATAGACGAACTACTGAAGGACGTTCAATGACGGAGCTTTCTGGTTTTGAAAGATGGTTGGGAAATTTGCCGAACACGCAGAAGTACGAGTTTGTTGATTTCTTAAACCTTGTGAAAGAGGCAAGCGAAAAGAAACTGGCACTAGGCATTCAAGTGAACGTGAACGCCAGAGGAGAGGTTGCTTTCGACGGCGGGAAAGCAAGCATGGGAACGATGAAAAAATTAATCTTGTCATAAGAACAATTGAAGAAGGAGAAAAAAGATGTTTGATAAAAGGATTAAACGGCTGGAAGAAGAAGTAAAAAAACTCCGGATTGAACTTGATACAGAAAAAGAAATTCGAAGTTTAATTGTAAAAAAGTTGGGCGATATAGTTTTATATAATCCGTGGATTGAAGTATTTATAGACGACCTCAAGAAAGCGTTATAGACTTGTTGCTTAAAAAATTAAACTTAGAATACAAATCAACGGGAATAGAGAAAGTGCCCGCACAACTTATAACGATAAAGAAGGGCGACAAAACGGAGCGACCATGACAAAAATAGATGCTCTCAAGTGCTGGATAAAATACAAAGTCTTCCGCAAACAAAGAAAGCCGGAAGGCATACAAGAGTTTTGGCAAAAAGCAGAGAATGATTCTTGGCTAAAGTATTCAGTGGGACAAGAGAAAAGTATTTTCCTCGCCAACTTAATGGAGAAACTCCCTTTACGGAAAAACGGGAAGATACTCGAACTTGGCTGCAACATAGGAAGGAACTTGTCTTACCTACAAACTATTGGTTGCACAAACTTGTTTGGAGTTGAGCTTAACAAAGAAGCCGTGAAGCAGAGCAAGAAGTTCTACCCGAACCTAAAAGCGAAGATAACGAACTCCACGATAGAAGATTTTGCAAGGAATGGTTTTGGCAGATATGGTTTAATCTTCACGATGGCTGTATTAGAACACATCCCAAAAGAAAGCGAGTGGATATTTCAGAGTATGGCAACACACGCCAAGTATATCATCACGATTGAAGACGAAAAGTCCATCAACAAAATTTGTTTCCCTCGTAACTACAAAAAAATATTTGAGAACTTAGGCATGAAGCAGATATACGAAACCCATTGTAACGGAGTTCACCCGACGCTAACAAAGAACTTTACGGCGAGGATATTCCAGAAATGAAGGTAAAGAAGATAAACCCATTTGTTTTTTATTTACTCTGTGCTGCGATAGCGATTGTTGTTTTAGGTGTAATTACTTATGCAATTTACTCACTAAGTCAATTAGGAAAATATTTAGGAGGATAAATTATGCCGGTATATTCTTACAAGTGTAGCGTTTGTGGAAGGACGGAAGACAAATTCAGAAGAGTTGAAGACAGAGCAAAAGAATTTGATTGCGACAGTATTACACAAGTTGACGCTCAATTCACAAACGCATTAAACAACAAAAAGGAATGTCTCGGCAAGATGATCTTTCAACCTATGCAGAGGACGAACTTTTACTTTAACACAAAAGGGAAGCAGTATAAAAGCTGAGGGTAAAATGAAAACTTTATTAGGGATATTCTTTTTATTAGCCATTACGGTTTCGACGGCACAAATTGATTTTGGTGATAAGCCAAATAATGAGCCAAAAGAACAATACAACTTCATTGTTGTTTATCGCAACTGGCAACAAGTTTCAACTTCTCGTGGCGACTATTTAACATGGGGCTATAGTTGGGTAACGAAAATAGAGGGTTTTGAAACTTGGGCGAAATTGACGGAGTGGCTGAACTCTGATAATGTTTATTATTGGGAAATCCCGCAAAAAAAATCTACTCGCCTTAACGAAGATGAATTGATTGCAGTTTATGATTTAACAAAAGCGCAGCCAATAAAGTTACGGTTCAAAGTTAGGAATATGGTTTTACCCAAACGTATTGAAGTCCAAGAAACAAAATGGATGGATACCGAATGGGTAGAGGAGAAGAAATGAAAAAAGAGAAGAAACTTATTGGCTATGCAGACATTGGTTCACATGGTAAAATCTTCGAGTTTATTTCCGGTCCGGTCGGCGATAAGTACCCAAACCTTCTTCATGTTTACAGTAAAAAAATAACACCAGACTTGGTAAGAGTTAAGATAATTTATGAGGTTAAAACAAAATGAAATTTTACGAAGACGAAATCTACGTTAAGATGTGCGAGAAAGCGGGGGAGATACAAATACATCAAATTCCAATAATCAACTCATTGGGGGACGGTGTATTTTTTATCAAAGATTTTGTTTGGTATCAACAACCAGACGAGAGTAAGGCGTTCCAAGTTTTCCGTCAAAACCAATTGCAAGAAATGATAGCCAAGAAATTCACCGTAGAAAAATTACACGAATTTGTTGAATTTGTTGTTACTATTTATAACCCAATTTGTATGAAGGTAATGGGCGGAATGGTAGGTTGTGAAGGACAAATGACGATTGAAGAATTGGAATCTCCCTACAACAGTTATGAAAAACTATGGCTTCATTATGTTATGAAAGAACTTTTCAACAAGTCTTGGAACGGCGAGGAGTGGAAATGAATTCCCTAGAAAGCGAGAACAAAGAATTAATTTCGCCAATGTTCGCTGTCCGATTGCTGGTAGGTGCATGGTTCTTTGGGACGATGTTGTTCACGTGGATGATAAATCTGTCTTCAGACAAACATGTAAAATTCTTTGAACAAGTTTCTTATCAATGGGTAATGGCAAAAGATTTATTCTCAACTTTTATAAAAATGTTTTAAGGAAAGACACATTGAGTGGGAAACTAACCAAACTACAGAGAAGATTGGTAAGAAAGCAAGACCGCATGAACCTAAAGGAACTTGCGTACATGATATGTACAATGAGTTTGGGCGCGAGACTACTTTACGTTGTTAGAATAATCTTCAAGTTAAACGGCGGGGTTAAGTTTACGCAAAAGCAGTTGAAAGTTTTGAAAGAGAAAATAGAAGCGGATTTAACTTCGTTAGTAGAAACCACGAAGTAAATTATTAACAGTAACTTTTTAATAACCATTTATTAAATTGTTGACATAGAGTAGCGAAAAATAATTTTTAAGGGATAAGCAAATTAACATGCCCCCTATTGATAGCAAAAGCTATCGGTAGGGGGTTTTTCATTTTAAAGCAAAAGGAGTAAAGCCATGAAAAAAATATTCTCAATCCTCGCAACACTTTTCTTGTTCGTAACGGTGACAAGCGCACAATGGACAAGTAATGCAACAATCAACACGAATACAAAAAGCACATTGGAAGTGTACTTTGCCGGTACTGCCGATAGTTTAGGCGGGACTTACGCGACCACGTACTCCAATCTGTTTTCGTTGGAAGATTTTGACGGCGTGAATTTGGCGACATATTCTTACGTTTTGGGCGCACCGGCTGGCTCACCGAAACTTGCAATAACTCTTGTGGGAAGCAATAACACCACAACTGCCGCGTCGATGATAGCCCTAAAGTCTTTAGCAGATTCCGCAACTACTACCACAGAGACATTTGGCTCGATAGACCTTACCGCGATGCACTGCAAATATTACAGACTAAAGATAGCATCCGTAACTACAGGCAGAGCAAATCCAACCTTTAAGGTATGGATAACAGTTCCTAAACGTGATTTCTAAGAGGTAAAGATCATGGTTGACCCCGGAATGAAAAGCATGATGAGAGATAAACTCTCAAGCGCAATGAATGGACAGACAAAAGAATCTACGGATTCGAAGGATAAGAGCATTAACAATGTAAAGTTAGTTGACGGTAAAATCTTAGCCAGTTTCTCCATTGATTCAGACGGTCCGAACTACAATAAGCCGGATCAAAGAGTATTTGACAGCTTTGGACAATTCTCCGAAGAGGCAGAAAAGTTCTTAGGTGTAACAGACACAAACGAACAAGCAAGTGAAACAACCGAATAAACATTATCCGCAGAGAACTCCGAAAGGGGCTGCAAGGAGAAGAAATGAGTAACGCTAATTTCGAAGAGAAATTACAAGAAATTGAGAATGAAGTTGAGGGCAAAGTTGATAAAGCAGCAGAAGTTATCAACGACGCAAGCCCAGACCAAGTAGCCGCTATGTTGGAAATGGCTGACGAAGAATCTGAGGGCAAAGGTTCATTGGACTCCCGCGAGGAAAAAGCCGATGAGAAAATCGAAGCCAAAAAAGAAGAAGTTGAACCAGAGAAAACAAGCGAAAAGGAACCGGAAAAGAAAGAGGATAAAGTTGAGGATAAGGTTGAAGACAAAACCCCTACGACAAGCCCCCTTCAGATAACCGATGAATTTATTGCGAAAGCCGACGAGAAGGATAGAAATATCCTACAAGCGATTAAGGGCGAGACTTTTTCACCTAAAGCGCTTCAGAACTATATTAACGCACAAAGAAAAATTGGCGAACTCGGTCAAAAGATCGGGCAAGTCAAAGAAGAGCCGGTAAAGAAAGCTATACCGGACGAAATCCCGCAACAAAAACTCACAGAAGAAGTTCAAAAGTTAAAAGATGTTGAAGTAGTTAACAGATTACGGCAGACGTTCAAAGATTTACCAGATGATCCAGAAGAATTAAGAGAATATCTCTCCACTTTACAAGCTAGTGACCCCGATAGATATTGGGATTACCGAGAACTAAAGCGAGACATTCAGACAAAAGTTGATACCGATTTCAATAGAGCGATCTACATACAAGAAAATCAATCAGAGATAAATCAAACCATCCTAAACAATGAAATTGAGAGCATCCAGAACGAGTTGAAGGAATATGGAATTGACGACCCGAAGAAATACGGGTTTGATTTCACTGTTACAAGAGACGAGTCTGGGAAATTCAAAAACCCATTGCTTCAAGAACTCATTACGACAGATGGAAAGAATCTCGATCCTACAGTAATCACTTACATTGGAAACGTACCGATTTTCAACGAGAAAGCGTTATTCAATAAATTCTTCTTAGCCAAAGGCAAAGTAATTCGTGACGTTCTTAAAGCTCAGGTTTCGACGGGTGCTAAAAAAGAAGCATTTGAAGAACTTAGCAAGAAACAAAAAGTCGCTGATAACACCGCCTCGATCACTAAAGGTGGAGAACCGACAAAATCCACACCTAAAACTTTGAAATCGCCGGAAGACATCGAAAAACTTGGACCGAAAGAAGTTGAGGAGTTGTTGGCGCGGGAATCTAATTAAAAGATTTCCAAACAAAGTTTTAAGGAATAAACGTCATGGGAATGTTCGATGATCTAAGAATTCACCGCACTTTATTAAATGCGGATTTGAAATACGCACCGTTCTATTCCGACAGTTTTTGGACAAGATTTATGGGCTTCATTGGAGCCGGATCAGACAATTATCCAAAATCAGTCGCATTAGGATCAAGCGAAACCAGAAGTCTCACACCAACCGGTAAGCCTATTGAAGTTTTAACCGACTTTATGGCTGAAGGTTCGGATTCGATGGATATACCGCTTTTGAATCCATTAACAAACCAACCTCTTTACGACACACAATTATTGAACAATGAAGAGGAATCTAAGTTATCCTATCTTGAAGCTTACTTGCACATTTACCGATTTGGTACAATTGTACAAGATTCAAAGATGGGCGTTCAGAAAAATCCTAAAAAATTAACCAAGCTCTTAATGAGTAAGGCACAGTCTCAGCTTAAAGATTATGCTCGAAGATTGATCGGTTATCAACCGTACCTTGCTTTGTTAGAGAAGTTTTCAGACAACCTTACAGCTTCTACCGCAGTAGGCGGTGGTGGCGCTACAATCGTGTTGCATCCTAATTTCTATGTAGCTGGTACTACCAGACCTACGTGGAGCGCAACGCCAGCAACATACGCGACAAACATAAGCAATGCTCTTGCTACCTTAACTGACACCGCAGCAAAAAGAATGAGCGCGGATATGATTAAGAGCATGGTCCGTCAGGCAAGTGCATTGAAAATTAGACCGGCAACAAAAATCAACGGTAAACTCTTATATGATATAGTTCTTAGTGAAGCCGGTGCATTTGATTTATCAAAAGACAATGAATTCAGAACCGCAATGAACTATGCCTATATGGGCGCACAGGAAAAAGCCCGTTTAGAGTATGGTCAATTAGACGGAATGGTATTCTTCAATGCGATAATTCACATTGACCAGAATATGCCGGACGCTAAAATATCCGGTGATACGGGTTGGGATTCTACCAAGACGGTTAGTTTTGGTAATACTACCTATATGGCAAACCCGTTATCCACGGGCAATAAAAAACTTGCAATTCTATTTGGCGCAAGTGCTGTTGCTTGTGCATACGCGAAACCGCTTTCCTTTGAACAAGAAACATGGGATTACAAATCCAAAGTAACGGAAGGTGCAGATTTAATTATCGGCTTCGAAAGAGCAGATATTATGGATCGTGACGCGAAATTTGCCGCTACCGCTGCGTTCAAAGAGAACGCAAGTTCATTTGTCGTTGCTCATTGGGGCGATGATGTAGTAACCAGTTTCTAAGTAAATAACGGGGGAGTCTGAGAAGATTCCCCTAAAGTTTCACATAAATTATAAGGGTAATAAAATGTCAGCACGATATAATAACGCGCAAGTGGTAGACGGCAAGGCTTGGAATCAAGATTTCTCCGTCGCCGCCGCTACTGCTGCTCTATTGAAAAATGTATTAGTCGTAGGCGCTGATGGGAACAAAAAAGTGATCGCTGATTACGACAGTTCCACAGCGTTTTCGGTTTCTGCTAAAGCCGCGTGTATCAATTTCCCTAAGGGTTCGGAAGTATTCGACATCCAGGCAAAGGTAACTTACAGAAAGACTGCCGCTGCCGGAACTGATACATGGTGTTATTCAACTACATGGACTTGATAGTTAAGCAGTGAATTAATGGGCGGGAGAAAATCCCGCTCGATTTTTAACAACATAAGGAATGTAAGATGCGCATAGTTCAAGTATTGCCGGGCATTACAAAATTCTTGGCACAGAAAGGCGACCATGGGATTGAAAAAGATATTGATATTAACACCATCCCCGGAATTCCATTCGAAGTTCCAGACGAATTAGCACAGGCGAGACTCAAGGCAAGCTCAAATCTCTACCGGAAAGCAACACCGGAAGATGATGAGTACGCTAAGAATTACAAAGAAGAAAAGAAACAAGAACTTGATCAGACAATTCAAGTGCCAGACTTTATATCTAAACCGGCAGAAGCGACGACTGAAGAGTTTGACGCAAATAAGTTCTTGTCAGAGATAGAACCGACCGAAGAGTTTGACGCAAATAAGTTCTTGTCAGAGATAGAACCGACCGAAGAAATACTAGTTAAGCTAGAACGTTCAGAATTGCTAGCGGTAGGCAGAGAATTAGAACTTGAATTTCCGGCAAATATTCCAAGCGCAAAGTTAATCAACTTAATTCTTGATAAGACGAAATAATGGACGGCGACAGAAGTCAAAAAATATATGGTAGGATACATCGTGTTCTCACAAAGAGTAAAGGATTAGAAGAAAACAAATTTCTACGCGAAGAAATCCTCGACGAAATGAATGAAGGGCAGAAACAAGTTTTTCTTCGGGCTAAAGTCGAAGTTGAGAAAACGATTTATTTATCCACGGGCGAGACGGACTACAGTTTGATAGACTCCGATAGGGAAATCTACGGTTCTATTTCTAGGTTTGTTTGTCCCTCGACTTGGTTATATCCATTAGACTTCGTTTATCCTAATGATTGGAACGATATAGTAAACGGCGGGCAGTACGATACTTTTACGAATCCGGTGAAAGCAACGATCTTCTCAAATAAACTGAAATTATTCCCCGCACCACAAGCAGATGAAGATTTAATAGCTCATGCGTTAATGAAAATGCCAACAACAGATTTATCTACAGACGTTGACCCGGAAACGCCGGAGGACTATGACGCTGCGATTGGAGATTGGGCTTTGTGGAAATTATTGGGTGATAGCACCTATTTCACTTCTTTTATGGAACAAGTTAATACGGTGAAAGATGCCAGTGCATATAAGGGATATAATACTCAAAAACCGAGGACTTGGTAATGGCTAGCAATGTTCGTCTTGAAAAAATTTCTATTGAGTTAGCTAAAAGAATCAACGACGCTTTTACGTCTGCGGGTGCTGATGTAGCGGGAAATACCGATGGGATAGTTTTGACGGCGGCGCAGAGGATGTCATACATCAATAAAGCCATGTTCAAATTAGTAAATGATGTTTGGCAAAAAGCAAACGAAAGAGATTACAAACATGCGAAAGAAATTTTTGCCGCGTTCTTCCCGGAATTAGTTGTGTACCGCGAAGTTACTACGACATCAGCTTCTAAGTATGTAATAGCTACGCCAAACCTAGATTATTTTCAGTTAATGGAAGCTGTAGTAAATTCAATTCAAGCAGAGTTTATGCCTTCTCATCTTTACCAGACAGTTAAAAGCGGAAGGACTCCACAAATAAGAGGAAGTTCAAGTATTCCCATGGTAGTAGAGATTGAGAAGACAATTTATTTCTTGCCGGATAATGCGGCATTTCAGACAAAGACAGCAACATTAACTTTTATAAGACAGCCATTAGATAAAACATCGGGGAGTTTTTTGAGTATGGATTCGGCAGTAACAGAAGATTCACCGTTTTTAGATCAATGGAATACACAAATCGCGGAAATTTCAGAACAGCTTTACAGATATGACGCAAAGGAGTAGCCATGACAAGTAAAGATTGGACTTTAGATGATGCCCTTGGGTATCTAAGAGTATTAACTAATCAAGTAGGAACCAACAAGGTGCAAAGCAACTTTGTTATAGATTTTCTGCACTCTTCTTTATCCGAGGTGATGCAGTATCTAAGTGTTTCTAAAATATTTGATTACGGAATCAAAACCACTCTGGCGGTGAGTGTATCCGGTACTTACGGAACCGCTAGTTTAAGCGGGTTTACAACGAACCCGGTGAACAAGATTATTAAAATTGTTGATTCCTCACAAGCTACAGGCAAGAGACTTTGCGTAGAAGTAACTCAAGAGCAATTTGATAATCTTAAAAACATAAAACAGAATACTACGGGTACGATCTTCTGGGCAAGAAACGGTAATGATATTAATTTTTATTCCGGTGATTTAACTATCGGGGCGACGTTGGATTTTTGGTACATAGCTTATCCAAAGAAAATCACAACCGGAACGGATTATTTAGAAGTTAAAGACCCGTTCATTGGATTAGTCCTTGCGAAAACCAAACTAAAAATTTATGAAATGATAAACTCCAAACCACCGGACACAATTAATTCAGCCGTAAATAATCAAATCCTTGAAATGAGGAATGCGGGTTTAACTGATTTAGTGAACAAGAATAAACAAGTGAGGTAATTATGTCTTCGATAGTATATGCTTCCAAACAAATGACAGTTGAACGCGCAATAGGTTTTTTAAGAGGATTATTAAACCAAATAGCGCCGGACAAAGTTCAGACGCTTCCTTTAATTGATTATATAAACATTGCCACACAAGAAGTTGCGCAAATGTTAGACCCAGATACGAAAAGGGAAGATTACGGAAAAAATTTCACGATAAAAAACGGTGCTACTTCTGCTGATGAAGTAGAATTACTTGTTGACACAACTCCATTTCTGACCGCAAGTGCTGTAGTAAGCGTAGATGCGGCAACGAAAAAACTTCGGATAGACGAGATTACGAGTATTTCTTATACGCCGAAAGCCGCTTTATCAACTCCTCAATCAGCTATAAAATCCAGTCCGTTGGAATTTGAAAATCTTTTAGCCATACCACAAAAGAACAAAGAAGTGTGGTGGTATTTGTTTGGAGAGAGTTTGTATTTCTTGAACAGATACGAGACAATCACTTTAGTTACGGATTGGGGTACGTTCAAAGTTTATTACAATCGCTTTCCGGTTAAGTTGACAGTTGACAGCGCGGACAGATTAGGCGATACGCTAGACATTAGAGATGCTTTCGTTGATTTAGTATTAGCAAAAGCAAAGGTTCAGATTTATGAAGAATTGGAAATGATACCACCGGAATCTTTAACGTCAACAATTGATAACGCGGTGAAGGGAATTAAGGAAAGTATAAAAGTTGAGAATCAATTTGTAAATGAATACGCGAAAAAAGATAAATCCTAATAAGGTGTTGCCGGATGCAAAAAGATTGGGAAGAGATCGAGATAAAGAACTTTTTGGGTATTTCTACACAGAGGACACCTAAAATCAATGAGTGTTCGGAATGTATAGGATTTGATCTAAGAGATACAATCGGTGATTTGGTAGGTATTGATTATCCTTTAGCGACCGGTTATTTATCCCCTCCGGATTTTGCCTCACAAGGTTTCATTAAAATTGCTGATCTTGGATTTACAACTCATGTATTTTCACAATTAGACGGAGTACAAAAAGAAGTTACTTTTTATTTTCAGAGAGGGACTGTCGGCGGTTATCCTCATGTGGCAGTTGGAATATATCCATTCTATAATGATGCTACGGGACATTGGGTAAACGATTGGCGATGGTTAAATAGGTTGGTTGTAACAACTATTATTGGAGCTTCGACATATCTATATACCCTTGCGTCTTATCCCTCTTTTTATGTTTCAGCCCAAAAGGTGATCTATAACGTTACAAAAAATCAATGGGCATCAATTGTGGCAGAACTGGGTGGCGGTGTTTTTAGTTTGACCGTTAGTGGATGGGCGATTAGTGATAACGTAATAGTAATGGATAATTATGAACCGTTTGGTTCATCGGGAGCTTATTATACCGCTAAAAGTTCAATTGTCACTGCAGATTTATCTTTTCACAGGGTATTGAATGAATTAAGAGTAGGATATGGTTCGGTTATAAACCGTTTAGCAATTGGGATAGGATATAAGAAAAAATATTTTCAAATAGATACCGTAAAGAGTAGTTCACCCCCGAACAATGCGATAACGGATATTGATCAGGTTATCCTCGATCCTTACAATATTATTTCTGATAGCGGGACTTTTGGGGTTGTAGTAAAATTTGGAGGCAGCGCGGTATCGGGGACAACTTCTACAGATTTCCCTTCAAATAAATATTTCAAGTTAATAACGACTGCTATTCTTGACGACTTTAATGAGTTCGTTGTGAAAGATGATTTCATGGTTTATGACGGTAGTTTGCCTGGGGTAGGTCCGTATAAATTATATACTCTAGGCGGAAGTTTGGATATAATGCCGATAATTTGTTTTGCAACGATGAATAAACGTGTAACTAAAATAAGATTTTGGTTAGCATTAGGAGATGGTATTGATTCAGTATTGGAAAGTCCAAGATTAATAAAAGAGATAGATGTTTCTAAAAGCACACCATTAGGCGCTACAGAAAAACTATGGACACTTGACAACGCGGGACATTTAATATTGTCAGATGTTGCGACAAAGACGGCTTCTGGCTGGTTCAATGCAGATTATGCCGCTTATGTTCAAGGTGAATCTTTGAATGTCGCCTTGGGATATACGCCTACAACTCAATATGCTACCTCGTGGGATCAGGCGTTGGTAGCTGGTGGCGCAACTTATCTTTTGAACCCGTATGTAGATCGCTCTTGGAAGAATTTTATTTTCAATTCACCGATAAGTGGCGCTGGCGCAAGTCAATACGATGTTATATCGGCTGAGAACTATCAAAGTCTAGATACAAAAGATGGAAACGATATAGTAGGAATAGAAATTAATTCAAGTATGGATTTTTCAGTCTTTCGAGGAACGGGGTTCCAACAATATGATCCGGTTAATCAAGTGCCGTCACAAATGATTAATGGTAATGGTGCAACTTCAAGATTGGGAATAGTAAATTCCGGTGGATTGCTTTTCTTCCCGGCGCAAAAAGATATATTCATAAATAGTGGTAATCAACTTGTAAATATTACAGAGAAAACGATAAGAGATTATTATAGGACGCTAACGGCGGCACAAAAAGCGGCGATTATTGGCGGTAAAGATAAAGACGGTAGTTATAGATTTATTACAACGGCTTTACCGGCGCAACCAGAATATATGTATATCAAGGATAAGGGTTGGGTAAAAACCGGATTGGATGAAATGATTTATTACGGCAATAGAATGGACGGTACTTTGCTTTATATGTCCATTGATGGAACTCTTTGGCAGATAAATGAGGATGCAAATGTTTACGGAGATTCAACTTGGATTTCAATACCAATAGATATTTCTCTAATGGGTCAAGAATTGCCTAGCGATGCAAGATTTATTATCGGAAGTGTTTGGATAGAATATACTTCGGACGTAGTGGTTGCTCTTTCAATTAGTTATGATGGTGGAAGTTTTGTATCAATCGGGAATTTTCCGGCGAACGTAAACACATTAACTAACGTAGTAACAAATTCGACAAGTGATAATTTTACTAAATCGGGGCATGGACTTGTAAGTAACGATAAAGTAACGCTTTCAAATATTGTAACCACAACCGGAATCGTTATTGAAACACCATACTATGTGATTTTAGATAATTCTTCAACATTCAGATTGTCTTTAACAAAAAGCGGTCCTGCGGTTGATTTACTTACCGGAAATGGCAATTGCACTGTCCGGCAGACGATACCAATAGTAATAAAAAAAGAATTAAAAATACCGCCGGGAAGAAACGCAAAATATTTCCAAGTAAAACTTGTTGCTTCGAGACAATTAGGAGATTCAAAACCAAGGATTTCGGCAGTAGGAATAAGATGGAAGTTATTTAAGACGGGGTTGTTCAGATGATAATGCGAGATAAGGGCAATTTTTATAAAGCTGATGCTCCGCTTGCGGATAAGATTGAAAACGAACTAGATGTTCTTATAAAAAAAATAAATCAATCCACCAATTCTAGAAATGAAGAAATTAAAAAATTAGCCAGTCAAATTTCAAAATTAACAAAATCCTCCGAGGTATCGGGCGCGGCATTAACAAGCATGGTGACCTATAACGAGCAAATTATCTATGGCGGACAAAGTTATAATATCATAAAGGACATAACGCTTAATCCTTTGATAGCCGGAGTAATTCTAACTGATGCCACAGACTTGTTCTCAAAATCCGGACATGGTTTGGTGAATAATGATATAGTAGTGGTGAGTTCAATAATCACAACAACCGGATTGAGCACGACTATTGCATATTATGTGATAAATGTTAGCGGGGATGATTTTCAAGTATCATTAACTCCCGGTGGTGCGGCTGTTGTCCTAAGTGGCGGGAACGGATCGTGTTCTATCAGAAAAGCAAAGGTCATTGCATTAACAAGAATACAGCCAGACGATATAATTGAATTACTGACAGTGATTACAAAAACGGCAGATGAAGGAATATTGAACTTTTATATAAACGACGGCACAAATGATCTGTTTACTTTGGGCGATCTTGATGCGTCTATAACCTCCGCGCAGACTCCGGTAAAAGGCATGTGGATAGAATATAGTGCAAATAAAGATTTGATTCTCACATTAGTTGGAGGAAGCACCTTTGTTGGAAAAGTAATTGCTAAAATTTTACGAAAGCCACAAGTTAATCAAGGATTTGCATTGTGAAGAAAATATTCTGCATAATATTTTTAATGAGTTTTGAATTATTCGCTCAAGGACTTCCTACACGTCCGGTATTCCCGGCTGGTAACGGAACGAACGAAAGATTTTTCAGAATAGGCAGACACGCGAATTATATTGCTTGGGACACAACGGCGAGGAGTTATTTCTTTGTGGATTCGACTGTAACGCCGCATGATACAATTTGGTTTGGTCTGAATAAATGGAAAGATTATACAGTTTATGGTAAGTGGAGATTCAAGAATATAGTTGATTTTGACAGCACGGTTTATCTAAACGATAATGTTTATGCGGATAGCGGTTACGCGATTGGTTCTCCTACGTTTGTTAGCGGTTGGGCTGGAAGCGGATGGAAATTAGATTATGGTGTTACACATGCCGGTAGATCGAATCTTGAAATAGATGATGCTACGATAAGGGGAAACTTTAACGTTTATGAATTATTGGCTCACCAGATTCAAGGTATAAACGGGTTATTTTTTATTTCTTCCTCTGCGAAGATTGATACGGTAATTGGAAACAACATAACTTTCGAAGACCCTACGAATAGCAACCTTTGTCCGTTTACGGTGAATGATTTAATTATGGTTCAAAGATTTCAGCCGGATCAACAGACGGTAGTGAGAACGGGACAAGCTACGGTAACTGTGGTAAGCGGAAAGACGGTTACTGTAACTATAAATTCCGGTTCGTTTCATAAGGGGGATTATGCGGTAAGACTTGGCAATACGACGAATGCCGCAAGACAAGCCAGTATTTATTTAGCGGCGGATGATTCGAATGCGCCGTTTATAGATATGATTAACGGAGTTAATTCTTGGGCAGCTTGGGGTGCGGCAGCGAAAACCAAGATGAGAATTGGAAATCTTACCGGGATAACGAATACGGCATTTGGTACGCTTTCGGGATATGGGATGTATGCTTTAGATAACATCTATCTTGAAAATGGAAACATCAGTATGGGTTCAAGCGGATATGTAAGAGGCGGGATGACTTCTTACGCCGATACGAATAAAGGTTTTTGGTTGGGATATAGTGGAAGTGATTACAAGTTTAAGATTTACAATAGTGCTTCCAAATATTTTAGTTATAACGGAATAGATTTTGAGTTAGTGGGATCAATTATTAGGACTGCGCCCATTGGACAGACACGACTCGAATTTAACGGTAGTAATAATAGTATCGATTTTTATACAAATAGTACAAATGTTGGTTCTTTGCAAGCGGGACCTTCATATATATGGGCATATACACCCAATTTCTACGTAGCAAATGGATTTGCGTGGGGCGAATTTGTTGTAAATCCCACTACTGCGCCATACATGGATGTAACTTCTTCTAACAACGAAAAAATAAAGGCAGGTATAGAAAGTGGTTATCCTATTATAAGTGGTACAAAAAGTGGAGCAACTGTGGGCTTTACTTTTGATGCACCAAACACCACGATTAATACTTCTGCGGGTATGAATATTGGCTCTAGTGGGTTTACGATCAATGCGTCTGGCAACATTATAAAAATAAATAATGTAATAACTAATTTTCCATCTTCACAAGGCGCGGCAAATACTTATCTAAAAAATGATGGTGCTGGCAATTTAAGTTGGGCAAGTTCCGGGATAGCATTTGATACATCTAAGGCATATACAATTACAAACAATTGGTATTTTAACGGAACGTTGAAGAAGGTTTATTTTGGTACAGGGCATTATCTACAACTGCCAAATTATAGTGACGGATTGACAGAGGGTGAAATACTTTATGATTTGTTGGTTCATAAGATAGCGTACATAGATAATACTACGGAAAGATTTGTAGCTTCTGAAGCGTGGGCTAACTTACATTTCTTTGCTCTAACAGACACAACAAAACTTGGTTACTTAGCAAAAGACAACGTTTGGACGGGGTACAATAGATTTAATAGTTACATAAACCTAGGAACGGGGGGAGTTTTTAACGGTGCACTAAGATTCTTTAACGGAACAACGGCTTATTACACAAGTCTCTCTGCGATTGGGACAACACTATCAAACAAAACTATTAGTCTGCCGGATAAAAGCGGCACTGTTGCTTTAACGGTGGATTTGCCGGACACAAATAGAATAAGTTATCTCGCAAAGAACGAGACCTTTACGGGTGACAAAATAATGAGCGGTAGTTTAACTATTGATGAAGGTGCGTCAACTTTTAGGTTCTTGGATAGTGGTAAATATTTATCTCTAGGTTGGGTATCCGTACCTACGGTTGATAGAATAATTACTTTTCCAGATGCGGCGGGAACCGTAGCTTTAACTTCCGATTTAACAAATTATGCGATTGCCCCGGCAACAAATACCGATAACTACATTCCATTGTGGAACGGGACTAATTCAAAAACATTAAAGAATGGATTATCTTATACAAGCGCAGCCACCGCATCAACTATCGTAAGTAGAGATGGAAGTTCAAATTCATACTTCAATAGTGCTTATGCCAACACTTTCGTGATAACGGAACCTCTAAGTGCTTATACTTTAACATTGTGGAATGCCGGACTAACTGGAAATAGAACGATAGCGTTTCCTAACGATAGTGGAATTTTAACTCTTCAATCAAGGACTCTTACAATAAACGGGACGGCGCATGATTTAAGCACCGATGCGAGTTGGACGGTGGGGGATGCAAGACTTGCCAGCGCAGATACTTGGACTGATAAGCAAACTTTCAGCCATGCGGTAGTGTTAACGGCAACATCGGTAACAAGTGTTTCATTAAACGCAACCGGAAGAAGCTACGTGAATTTAGGCGGTTCTCCGGGGACGTATAATTTGCAAACGATAAGCAACGGGACAGCCGGTCAGATTTTAGTCTTAGTAGGAAGCTCTACAACTTGGACGGCAAAGAATTATGTAAGCGGTTCAGATAATTTAAGATTGGCGGGTGGTGCAGATTTTACTATGAGCACATACGATACATTGACATTAATGTTTGACGGAACATATTGGATAGAAATTTCACGGAGTAATAATTAATGAAACATTTAGGCGTTTGGACAAAAGATTTATCGAGAGGCAATATACTTAGTCTTGTTGACCAAGGATTCAACTCTTTGTTTTTGCAGATTGGATATTTCTACGATAATAGCAAACAGCGACAAGATGTAGCGGTTGCTCTTATGTACGATACTTATTCCTATGCGAAGAAGCTTGGTTTCAAGTATTTCTTAATTGATTGCGGTTGGGGATTAGGCGCACTTGACGGGAATTATTTCTACGAAAAAATAATTACAAAGTTTAAGGATTTTGAGGATGTTGATTTTTACTTAGGTGAACCGATAGAAAGTTTTGTTGAAACCAAACAGTTTACTTTTGAGCAAGTGTGTGAAAAGATAATTATGCCACGAATGGACTTGATGAAGTTTAAGAATCTGGTCATGGACGCAACGACAAGAAATTATAAAAAGTTATTTGATTACTTGCCGGGCAAAGTGGGGATTTCAAGTTACTACAATCAGCATCGTTTGTGGACGAGTTCATCGTCTCATGTTTGGGTTTACGGGCAATTGAAGATAGGCGGGAGTTTGTGTTATAAGAAACTTTCATCTATTGCGGATTCGCTGAACATTGAGAAAAGATTTCTATATCAAGACGATCCCGATACGTGGAACTGGAAAGACTTATCGTCTTGGCTAAACACTATACTCAAATGGGTTCATCTTTCGAATTGGTTTGAGAGTTTACAGAGAAAAAGATTCATAAAATATTTTGGGAAATAAAGCAATAAGGAAAAACATCATGGCACGCAGAGAAGATATTTGGATGAAACTTGGAGCGATTGATCCAACGGCAGAGAATTTATTTGGTAATTATTCAGACCCGTTTGGTTACGATCAAATGAACAGCGTCTTGGATAAATTGTATCAGTCACAGCAGAATGTACTCACAAAAAATTCGGCAAATACAATTCAGAGAGGGCAGAAAGATGTAGCCTCAAGATTGGCTTCTCAAGGAATAACCGGAGGAAGTGTTTACAACAACCAGATAAATAAGGTGACTGATAACGTAGGGAATTCTTTTGCCGATGCGTTAGAAAAACTTGGTATAAATAGGATGGGTCAGAACATAGGATTGATGAATACGGCAAACCAGAATAAATTTAGGAGCACTTCGGCGAACCAGAACGTATTAATGCAGAATATTATGAACGCATTAAGGAAGAACCAAGATCAACAGCAAGCGGTAAATTCTTGGGAACAGATGGATATGCAGAGAGACGCACAACCAAATTGGTTAGATGATATATTTGCTGGGTTGGGAATGGCGGGATCGGTAGCAAGCGGCGCTGGTGCTTTGGGTTGGAAACCTTTTAGTTAAAATTAAATCTTAACGGAGTTTGACATGGCTGGACAATTGGCGAGAGCTTATTTACGCACGGGTAAACCAGTATTAGATAACATTGTAAATATCTTCAATGACATGGCAGAGAAACAACGTCAACGAGACGCTTTGACAAATGCCATGAATTTAGCTAAACAGTTTCAAGGCAAGATTGGAGATATTTCCAACGCTTCGACTACTCAGTATCAACCGACAGAGACACAGACTTCGCCAAATTTATTCCCCGATCAACCGGACGTGGTGGGTAGTCTTTTGAACAAATCGGTGGGGATTCAACCGCAGACAGATTTTAACATGTTGGGTAAACAAGTAACAACTCCTTTGCCACAAGTAGAGAAATACAACCAAGGGCAGAATGTGGTAGGAGATTTCTTGATGGAACTGATGAAAACCCCGGATATTTCTTCAGTAAATCCGAATGTTCTGAATACACTCCAAGCGTATATTCGCCAGAGAGCCGACCAATTAAAGCCGGACGTAACGGAATGGAGGAATCTGCCTCAAGGTTCTGAGTTAGCTGGATTTAGCACAAGAACGGGACAGCCAACCGGACAAAAGATTACTGGGCAACTAAAGCCAAACATAAAGACCATACAACATCTTAGAGCAGATAAAGACATGCCGGGATATGGGATTAAACAAGGCGAACAGTATATGGAAAGTTATGACGAGAATGATCCAAATGCGCCCCATACTTACCGCCCGCAATATACAAAACCAGACAAACCCGATTATGCAGGGGCTAATTATAATTTACATAGTAAAGAATATGCAGACAAACAAACAGAGAAACTAGTTGAATTACAATCTACGAGCGAATCTTTGGACAGTGTACTTAAAGAGAATTTCAAACCGGATAAGACTGGCTATACACCAATAAGAACAAGAATCCTCGATGAAACCGGCAAAGAACGGAATTATACAAAGAGCCAAATCCAATCCTATAAAAATAAAGTCGATGCCAAAATAAATGCAATGACAAAAAATTCTGCGATAAAACAAACTCAAAAAACGACACCCGAAAATAAATTTGTTGAAGGGAAAATTTATGTTGACGGAAACGGTAACAAAGCAAAATATGTTAACGGGCAATGGGAGGAAATAAAATAATGTCCTTCGATCCCAAGACCGCAAAACCATTGGTGACTTTTGACCCGTCAACTGCGAAACTGGTTTCGGAGGTTTCCGATAATCAACCCGTTTATTCCGCACCAACCGACACGACAGAGAGAGGGATAGATTCACTTTTTGCAGCGAGAAGATTATCGGCACAAGAAAAATACGGGGGGAAAGAACCAGCCACTTTACAAACTCCTAAAATGCTTGGTTATCGTCCTTCTACAGAAGCGTTCTTAATGCCAGAACAAACCATAAGCGCACCTATGCCGACAGTAAAAGATTATGAAAGACCAATTAGTACAATTCCGAAAATCTTAACGCCGGAAATTCTTGCTGAATACAACAAGGGAGAGGCGGATAATAATCGGTTTATTGCGGAACATTTTAAGCAACAACAAGATATTGGACAACAAGAAAACGCAAATAAATTAAAACAAATTTTAGGTGCAATAGAATCATTTACAACAGAACCAATAAAAAGAGTGGCGACACCGATCGCTGAAGGAGAGAAACAAATTGGAAAGTCTTTTTCTTCGGGAAAACCATTAAGAATAATCGGGAATATACTTGCCGGTGGTGTAAAAACTGGATTAAACGCCTTGCCTCCCGTTATGGCTCTTAACGCAATCCAACCAGTAATAAGTCAGAGCGCAAGAAAATTGGGTGAATCAATGGGTGTTAATCCTGATGTAGCAGAACAAGTCGCAAATAAAATCACTCCGTTTGTTTTTGGTTTGCCCGTAGGTATCGGTTCACTCGCAAGCGAAGAAGTCACAAAACTTTTAGACAGTTCTGGCGCATTGGACGGATTAGGGAAAGAGGATAAGGCGCTTGCGCTTGATTTAGTGCAGAACGGTTTATTCTTTGGTATAGCCGGATTTGGTGGGAGAGGAATTGAAAAAGGTAAGGAATATTTCAAAGAAAAGTTTAACGAGAACCAAGTTCCATTACCCAAGAAGATTGTTTCAGAAAACGTTTCAGTGTCGGAACAATTAAACCAACAATCAGTATCCAACAAGCCAGAAGCCACACAACAATTAGGGCTTGATGTTGAGAAACCTACAATTGCTATCGCCGATCCACTAAGTAGAAGTATAGTAAATTCTATTGAAAATAATGTCAACCGACAAATAAAAGCCGGTAAGCCGATAGATGAGAAAATAATCACTTCAAAGATTAACGATGTATGGGATAGAAACGAGCAACAACGGCTCGGCGAACTTTACCAAAAAACTTTAGAGTATAATAGAAAATTAAAAGCGGAGGCGAAAAATGCCAGCGAGATACGAAGCGATCAAGGAATCAATCCACCAGAGAGAACCCAATCTGAGCGAGGAGGAAGTCAAGAGCAAGGCGGCGAGAATCTTCAACGGAACGCGGAAGAAGAACGAAGCACCGGTAACGAGGAATTACGAAAAGACATTGTTAAAAAAGAGACTCAAGAAAGCAATGCAGTAGAGACACAACTTGATAATAACGTAAATGCGATTAAGCAATTTACAGAGCAAGGCAAGACCCCCGAAGAAATTAGCACAGCGTTAAACCTTCCGGTTAGAGAAGTAAACAAAACTATTGCAAGCGAAAACATAAAACAAAGACTTGCGGAAGAACAATTGGTAAACGAGCAACAGATTGAGAAACCAGTTGAGAAGTTGCACAGCGAGGATTTGAGAAAGGGGGAAGATAAGGGGATGATCCCCGCGAAATCCCCCGAAATCCCCACGGAGAATCTAAGTGCAATTTATTTAGATTCGGGAAAATCTACAGAGGGCACGAATGTATTAGGCAATTTCAACAAGAAATATGAAGCCGAACAATTTGCACAAGAAAATGGCGGGAAAGTTCGCGGGTATCTTAATGGTAAATATCAAAGAGGTTGGATTGTAGAGGAGTCTTTGCCGAAGGCTTCTTCTGTTTCTAAAGAGCCGTGGGAGATGACGGCTAAAGAGTGGGACAACGAAAGAGAAAATTTAGCCGGAAAAAATCGGCAAGAAAATTTTACGCGCAAAAGTGGCTCGGAAGAAGTAGCGAGGCTTAATAATCTAAAAAATCTTCTATATGGAGTTACCGATGAAGCATCGAGCAAGATGAAACAAGCGGCAAAAGAAGAAATAACACTTACACCGGAAGAAGTTAAAAGATATGATGAAAGACTTAATACGCCAGTTACTCATAGAGACGTTGTTGAGAAAGCCTTGTCAGAAGGCAAGCAAGTCCCAGAAAACGTATTAGCGGATTACCCCGACCTTGCGGAGAAATATAAAGTTGCCGATATTACAAATATGAAAAAAGAAAAAGGGGCAGGCGCACCTTCCAAAGAGTTGTACAACAAAGAAAACCTTTCTTCCGAAATACGGAATAAATTTAGACTTTCTAAAGACCAAGCAGACACTTCAGCAGAAATATTTGACGCAAGAGCAACCGCTTGGGCGAAGGCAAATAACAGACCTAAAAATGAGTATTACAAGACTCGTATTGCAAGCATAGAAAGAGGAGGCATCCCTTCTGAAGGGGCTTTATATCAAGATAAACCCTATTCACCAATTTGGTATAGTAAACTTGAGAAAGTAATTACAGACAAAGCGCCGAACAAGAATATCAATCCAGAATCATTAAAATCCATGCTGAAGAACAGCGGCGTGAAAGATGAAGAAATAAAATGGATGGATGTTGACGGATATTTAAAAGAAAATCCGAAAGTGACCAAGCAAGAACTTATAGATTATGTGAAAAGTAACCAAGTTGAAATTAAGGAGGTGCCAAAAGGGAACAAACCATTACCGGACACAAAAGGATGGACGGCTGAACGCGAGAAAGAAGAACCGGATGAGATAATTGACGAGACCCTAAAGATGTTCGGTTGGGATAAATTGCCAAATGATACCAAAAATACTTTTTGGAGAGTATATGATGAAAAGGGGAATTGGGCCGGCACCGCAAGTCCAACAATCGAAAACGAAAAAGCCGCAATAAAAGATGTAGCTAAATTTATAACAAAGGGCGACCCGACAAAATTCTCTGAATGGAAAACTCCAGGCGGAAAAAATTACAGAGAAGTTCTGATGACATTACCGGAAAAGTCAAGACCGAATTTAAGTAAGTGGGATTTTTATAAATCAAAAGGTTATACTGAGGAAGAATTCCAAAAATTATCAGATATAGAACAACATAACCTTTTCGCCGAATGGCAAGATTATTTTGATGAACAGAATAAAAAAAGTCTTGGCAATTTTCAATCTTCCCATTGGGACGAACCAAACGTACTTGCTCATGTAAGATTACAAGACTTTACTGATAGTGAAGGAAGAAAGATTTTATTAGTTGATGAAGTGCAATCAGATTGGCATGAGAAAGGAAGGAAAGAAGGGTATGTCCGGACGGCAGATAATTATGAAATTATCAAAAATACACACGATACTGGATGGAGCGTAAAAGATAAGAACACGAACGAAGTAATAAACGATTATCTATTATCCGAAAAAGATGCGACCGAATGGATAAAGAACCATCAACTTATTAGTGAAAATAAAGTTCCCGATGCTCCTTTCAAAACTAATTGGCACGAATTCGCGCTTAAACGAGTTTTACGCATGGCAGCAGAGGAAGGGTATGACGGAATTGCACTTACTAAAGGTGAACAACAAGCGGGAAGATATGATTTGAGTAAGCAAATAAAAGAATTGAATTGGTATAAAGACGAAAAGGGATTTGGGTTAAATGCAGTTGACCATCAGAGCAAAACTGTTTTAAGCAAAGAAGGGCTGAAAGAAAAAGATTTAGAGGATATTGTTGGCAAAGATGTTGCTAAAGAAATTATAGAGAATTCGCAAACAAAAGATTCGGGTAGATTAACCGGCGACGATCTAAAAGTTGGCGGCGAAGGGATGAAAGGATTCTACGACAAAATGATCCCTTCTTTTCTTGATAAGTACGCTAAGAAATGGGGCGCAAAGGTTGGAGAAACAATAATAAATGCCGAAGGATTAGATTTTGATTCATGGTTAGAACAAAAATATCCCAATGAAGTAGGGAAGCAACTTTCCGCCCAAGAGAGGATACAACTTGTGAAGGAGTGGAAAAAACAGATTGGAGATAATTCTACTAAAGTTCACTTCCTTCCTGTAACGGATGCGATGAAAAGAAGCGTTTTGTTTGAAGGGCAGCCATTATTCCAAGATAAAAAAGGTAGTATAGAGTTTTTAAGAGATAATAGAGCAATTATCAGAGCACTTGAAAACCCAGATGTCTCAACTGTGATACACGAAATGGGGCATATTTTTAGAAAAGATTTGGAAGGAAATGATTTAAAAACTATTGAGAATTGGGCTGGAGTTAAAGGCGGCAAATGGGAAAAAGTGCACGAGGAAAAGTTCGCACGCGGATTTGAAAAATATCTTGCCGATGGAGACGCGCCTATCGAAAAATTAAAAGTAGTATTCGAGAAATTCAAAAACTGGATGGGGGAAATTTATAAGAAGATAACCGGCAGTCAAATAGATATTAAAATAAATAAACAAGTAAGAAATGTTTTTGATAATTTATTTAAGACAGAAGAAAAGTCCCGCACACCGAAAGAGGGTGTGCAGACTTCACTGATAAGCAAAGAGAAAAAGACTACAAAAGCCGAACAGTTTTCCGCCCAGATGGAACCCGAAAGAACTAAGATATTAGAAGAACAAAAACAGATTCTCAATAAAAATATTGAATCATTAAAAAGTGACAGACTAAAAAGATTAGAAAGCCTCACCCAAGAACGTGATAAACTTGTAGAGAAAGAAAACCAACAAGGATATATGCTCTCTAACAAAGAGCGAGCCGATTTAGACTATCTCGAACATGCTATAAAAACAGAACAAGCCAAAGTAAAAGCATCCCCCGAAAGTTTGGCTAAAGGAAGTCCTGAATCTAAGCGCATCATCTCCCAAGAGAGTTACCAACAAGCCAAGAAGAATATAATTGAGAAAAGTTCGAGACTGAGTGCTGGCATTGACCCGACTTTACTTAAAGACCTTATAACCGTAGGGGCTTATCACTTTGAAAACGGAGCGAGGACGTTCATAGACTACTCCAAGAGAATGATAGAGGAGTTTGGAGAAAAAGTTAAACCTTACTTAAAGGATGTTTGGGAACAGATGAAAGAGAATCATCCAGAGTTGCAGAAAGTATTTTCAGAGAATAAAAAAGCGAGTGAATCCACAGAAACAAAAGTTCGTGGACTTGCGAAAAGCACAGAAGCTGAAGCCATTGCGTCTGGTATAGTAAAAGATATTGCGGATTTGCCAGAGTACGAAGTAAGACCGAACGATCCTCAGATAAAAGTTGCTGCTGATATTCTTGCAAATGATTTAGAGAGAGCCAAGAGGATTGAATTTGGTCAAGAAGTACCACCCGATAATATGTTACCTGGATTTATTCATACAGGATTAAAAAAACTTGCGATAGACAATAATGATACAAGGTTGATGAAAGAAATTGCTACATCAGAACATTTGGCAAAAGAAGCAACGACAGCCGGACAATTTATACAAGCACTTGGAAAGAAAGACCCCCTCGATCCGATAACGGCAATGAGAGACATTGTAAAAACCCGGCAAAAATCTCCTTCTGGTAAACGGAATGAAACTTTAATTAAGAGTTATGATAACAAAATAGAATCCCTTGAGAAAAAAATAAAAGAGAAAGATGAAGAGATTGCAAAGATTCAAGCAGAAAAAGCAGTAAAGAAAATTCAGAGAGAAAATGAATTCCAGACGAGAAAAGAAAAACGAGTTTATACTAAAGAGCAACTACATATTGAAAGAAAAGACTTATACGCACAACTTCTTAAAACAACAGCAAAAAATTATAATATTGGGAGTGCTTTCGGCGGGCTGAATACAGAAGCGATCAAAATACTTGGAGAGATTACAAGAAATTACGTTAGAGAAGGTATTACGGATGTTTCCCAAATAGTTGATGCTATACACAAAGAAGTAAAGGACGCTATTGAAGGAATTACTCCAAGAGACATAAGAGATGCGATTTCCGGTTATGGCAGAAATATAAAGAAAACCAGAAATGAACTCCAAGCCTCAGTGATGGATTTAAGACGGCAAATGCAAACCATATCTAAGATCGAAGATATAGAGGCAGGAAAAACTCTTATAAAATCTGAGGAGCATAAAAATTTACAAAGTCAAGAATTGCTAAAATTAAAAGATGAGTTGAAAAGCAAACTAAAGGAATACGGCATTACAGAGCAAGAGTCTTTATCAAAATCAAAAAATAGAATTCAAAAGTCTTTACAAGAGTACAAAGATAAAATTGCAAAAGGTGATTATGCGGTAAAAGAAAAAGCCGTTTCTCCAATGGATGCAGAAAAAGCGAAGTTACAAAAAGAATTGAGTGATGTTAGAGAACAGTATAAAAACATCCAGAAGAATTTAGGTGAAAATCTTACCGATGCAGAAGCTAAACAAATTGCCGGACTTTCAAAGGTTGCAACTGAAGCAAAAATAAAAATGGATAATTCTATAAGACGAGAACCATTAAAGCCGGCAACAGAAGAAGAACTCCAATATGGACGTGCAAGAATAGCCTTTGCCGAGTATGTGGACGAACTAAAAGCAAGTGCGAACAAATTAACATGGGCAGAATTTAAGGCAAAGCCAATCAGTACGATTTTAGGGGGGATAAAACATATTCCGGGTATTACCAAATCAGCAAAAGCAACATTAGATAATAGTGGACTTTTCAACCAACATCTAAAAGTTCTTTGGACGCATCCAACTATTTGGGGTAGAAACGCCTTAAAATCTTTTCAAGATATTGCCAAAGTCATTGGCGGCAAGAATATGCTTACGGAAATAAGCGCAGACATAGTATCAAGACCTAATTACGATCTCTATAGAAAAGATGGTTTAGCAATAGGAACAATTGAAGAAGCATTCCCGGACAGCAAACTATTAGAAAAAATTCCATACTTAGGCAGAATACACAAAGCAGCAGATACTGCATTTACTGGGCTTGCCTATAGAAATAGAGCTGATCTTTATGATTTATACACAGAAATAGCGAAGAAAGCGGGGCACGAAGAAACAACTGGGTTGGGATTGGGTAAACTTGCTAACTCACTTACCGGACGTGGTAATTTGGGGGCGTTTGAAAAATCGGGTAATGCTTTTAATGTTTTGATTTTTGCACCGAGACTTGTAAAAAGTCATTGGGATGTTCTTACTGCTCATTTGACCGATAAAGACGTTAGTTCATTTGTAAAAAAAGAAGCTGCGAAAAATCTATTAAAAATAATTGGTGGAAGTGCGGCGGTTATGGCAAGTGCAAATGCTATGTTACCTGGAAGCGTTGAGACTGATCCACGAAGCGCAGATTTTGGCTCTATAAAAGTTGGCAACACAAGATTTCATTTTATGGGTGGTATGAACTCACTAACAACTTTAGGATCGAGACTTCTTACATTGTCATCAAAGAGTACAACAACCGGAGAAATAAACAAACTTAATTCCGGTAAATTTGGTTCACAGACTGGATGGGATGCTCTTCTTAATTTCGGTGAAGGTAAACTTGCACCAGTGGCTGGACTTGCAAGAGATGTTATGAAAGGTCAAACTTTCGGTGGTGGAAGATTAACGTTTGGTGGTGAACTACAAAATTTAATTGTTCCTTTACCAATCACAAATGTTCAAGAATTTTTGAATGATCCTAAATCCGCAAATGTAGTAATTGGTGTGATTGCCGATGCAATGGGAATATTCACAAATACTTACTCTAATGATCCCTCCTTACGCAAAGTTAGAAATACTATGCTTAGAGCAGATAAGGAAAAGTCGAGCAATGAACAAATAGCTAATTTTAGGAAATTAGTTAGTGAAACATTGAAGAATGGTTCCATCACATCGGGGCAAGCACGGGAATATATAGAACAGTTTAATGAACTCCAGAAAGAAAGAAAAGGAAAAGGAGTTTTTAACCCCGATCCGGCATTGTTAATCAAGTACGAGATCAAAAATCTTAATGAGGAGATAAAGCAACGGGAAGATTTAGACCAACCGACTCAAGGTTTGTACAATGAACTTGACAAGAAAGAAAACGAACTTGACCGATTGATGAACACCAAAGAGTATCTGGATTATGAGCAGAAAAAAGCAGCGGAGAAAGATGAAGGCACAAGAAGGAACGAGATGTTAAAACGAGTACAAAACGGTAAATAATTAAGTACGGAACGGATTTTTTAACAGTAACAAATAGTAAATCATTTATTAAGTTATCATAAAGTAATAGCCGACAAGTCAGAAGACCCGGCGTTTCTCATAGGAGAGATGCCGGGTTTTTCATTTTTCGGAAGGAGTTGACATGAAAAAGGGATTTTTAATTTTGCTGGTTGTGTGTTTTGCTGGTATAAACTATGGACAGAATACTGACAAATCCACTACGAACCAGACCGAGCAACAGATCATAAATAAAGTCTTTGAAAAGACGTTAGAGCTTTTAAGAGTAAAAATTATCAGTGGTTCGGTAACATTAAGCCAGGCACAACTGGATTCTTTACAAAAAATTACCGAGTTCCCCGGTGGGAACACTTACGCAGACGTTAGGAATAGCTGGGACTGGGCGAGAAGTTTTACGACTTATTCTGATAGCGTAAGAACCGATAGCGCAGCAGTGGTTAGATCAAGGGACACCTTGACAATCGGCGGTTCAGAATGGGCAAAGGTCACTATTCGAGGTACATCCGCGAGTGATTCTTTGTATTTCGGGGTAGGAACAACCGCGCCGACTATATGGACGAAAGTAACCGGCACAACTCCATTCGTTACCGAGAAATTAAACCATACTTATTTTACAAAAGTATTTATTAGGGGTTATGGAGCCAATAATTCGATTAAAAGTTACGAAGTAACCATTGAAGCGTTTTAGGTGAGATATGTCAACAATCTATGACGATATAGCCCAAAAATTTGATTTTGTTTTTCGCGCGGCGAATGATGCTACGTTAAAACTAATAGCATTAAATCCAGACGGCAGCGATTTTGATTTTACTGGATATACTGTTGAATACGTTGTTTATCGTGGTGCGGGTGGATCAGTTGTAAAAACTTATACTGCGGTAATTTCCCGGAATGAAGTTGTTGTTAGTTTTACGGAAACGGATAACGCAAAGGCGAATACTTATGTTTACGAATGGAAGTTCACAAAAAACAGTAATACGGTAACTTGGTTCGCGGGAAAGCATACGGTTATAGTTGGTAATCCTAAGAACACAACCAACACGGGCAATGAAATAACCGCTACAATTAATCTTACTACTTCAACGATCACCGCAACAATAGCTCAATATATAAATCTTCCTTACACCGCGTACAGTGCATTGATTTCTCAAACAAGTACAAACGCACCAACGGGGACAGTATTAAATAATACTGTCGTCGGAGTTTTGACTTGGAGCCGTTTAAGTGCGGGAAAATATAAGTTAAGTATTCCCGGCGGATTCGACACAGCGAAGACGTTAATCAGCGTTCCGATGGGTGTGGCTTTATACCTTACGCCTAATTACTTGACAATAACTTTTGACACGGATAACAATTTGTTGTTTGAGACTAAAGATGCTGCCGTAGAATATGCTGACGGCATACTTAGCAATTTTAATTTTGAATTAAAGGTGTTCGCATGAAGATAAAACTATTATTTCTTTTGTTGTTCATTTCGACAATGGTTTATTCTCAATCTTTATTCAAAGATAAGAACGGAATATTAAGCCCTACCGCAAACAGAAGTATAGGGGTCCCAAGTCTCTATAATTTTGCTATTGGCGATACCTCGGTATTGAGACTTAGAAGCGGAGTAACACAGTTTTATAATAATGGAACTTGGTATTCTATTCCGATCCCGGCAAATATAGATTCGCTAAACTGGAATACTGCTTATTCGCTCTCACATTCACACGCAAATAAATCTAAATTAGATTCTCTAAGTTTTAACGCAAGTACAATTAATGGAATTACATCTACATTAATTAGTAATTGGAATACAGCTTTCACTAACAATCACACACACGCAAATAAGAGCAAGTTGGATTCTCTTTTAGTTGCAGCATCATTTCTAAATTCTATTACTGGAAATTTGGGAAGCAACGCTTATACGTCAACGGCTTATGTGCCTCAGACCACAACGGTAAACGGACATGCTTTGAGTGCAAACGTTTCCGTTACCGCCGCCGATGTCGGTCTGGGGAATGTGACCAACGAAAGCAAAGCCACAATGTTTACAAACCCTATTTTCACACTCGCACAAACAACAAAAAGCACGAGTTATACAGCCACGTCTTCTGATTATGCAATCTATTGTATTGGTGGCTCAAGTGGAATAACAATTACCTTACCCGCCGCTGTGTCTAATTCTGGGAGAATTTATGTAATAAAAAAAATTGATAGTGGTGTTGGCAAAATTACAATAGACGGCAACGCTTCAGAAACCATAGACGGTGCATTAACTTGGTTGTTGACGTTACAATATGAATCTGTTACAATCCAGTGTGATGGTTCAAACTGGTATATTAATTAAGGAAGGGGTATAAAATGAGTTATTTACCTATAACAAGTGCAAATATAAAGTGGTTGAGAGCCCATGGGTTTAATGCGGTTGACGACCAAATCATACAACATGTGGCATTACCCAATAACTTTGCAATCGCAAATGCTGCGGGAATTTATTCTTGGTTCGTCAAGATAAATCGCTTCAATTGGGACCCGGTGAACGGGTTTGCGTCAACAGAAATTCATCCGGCGTTTATTTTTAGTGCGTTGTCCCCGCCAGTTAATGCAGCATTTACGGCTGGAGCCGGTACATTGCCAATTGGCACTTATTACTATCGTGTTACTGCCCTTACTGCATCGGGCGAAACAATACCTTCGGCTGAAACTTCTTTGGCTCTTACCGCTATTGGCGGGGTGAATGTTAATTGGTCTGCAGTGACGGGTGCAACGGGTTATAAAGTATATGGACGCAGCACTGGTGCAGAACTATTCATCGCTCAAGTTGCTGCTGGAGTGACAACTTATCTTGACAATGGTTCCATTACTCCTACAGGAACCATGCCGACAATGAATACAACCGGCGAAAGAGAAATTTATTCTGCAAAGTTTCAAGCATGTTTGTTAGCGGCAACCGGTTTAGAAGACAATGTGAACGGCATTTATGCTGGCTCGCGTCCGTTTGTTGAGCAAAAATCGTCTGTAAACTTTGACCAAGCGCTGGCATTTTGCGCGGCTAACAATGGCGGCGGTATTACGGGATTTCATCTGACGACAAATCCAGAATGGGCTGCGGCGCAAATAAAAGCAATCGCTGGTAATACTCAACCTTACGGCAATACTAACTACGGACGAGATGATAGAGACCCATCAATTACTGGAAGGTGCTACACGCTCAATCAATTTGGCGTTACGTCAGACCAAGCGCGTTGGCGGACCGGAAGCGGCGGCATCAAGACTGCACATAACCATGACGCAAGCGGCATATTCGATCTTGCCGGTAACGTTTGGGAATGGGTCGATAAAATGCGGCTGAATTTTGGTGAGATAAACATCGATGTTGGAAGTGGTTGGCAAGCAATCTTGCGGGATGGAACGCTTGTCGCGCCCGGAACTGCCAACACGCTGAAATTTGACCCAAGTGGTAATGTTACTATAGCCGCTACGTCCGGTAGCGGTAGCCATTTGTTTGAAACGCAAACGTTGGTTGCACCAGTAGTAGATGCTGATGCCGGTGTTGCGTTGTTGAAAAAACTCGGCATCATCCCCTATACAACGGGACTTAATGGGGATAACTTTTGGTATAATAGCGGTATTGAGAGCATCCCGCTCCGCGGCGGCGCTTGCAGCCATGGTTCCGCTGCCGGTGTTTCCGCTCTGGGCCTGCTCATTGGACGCGGTTACGTGAGCTGGGATGTTGGGTTCCGGCTCGCTTTTGCATTATGAGTTTCTGTTCCCTGATTTTTGTTAATCTGTTTCTTGTACTGAGGGATAATTGTGGAGAATCTTATTGTTTTTCAAAAGGCATTTGATTGCTTTCTGTATTTGCATATTGCGCTTAAAAATTTTCCGAAATCGGAAAAATTTGTTTTAGCAGCAGACATCAAAAATACGTTCTTTGAAATATTGGGACTTTTTATCACAGCGAATAAATCGCAGTATAAAAAGGATGCGCTTAAAGAAGCGGATGTAAAACTAGATGTTTTAAGATTTCAATTAAGAGCGGCGAAGGATTTGCAGTTCTTAAAATTAAAACAATATGAAATTTTGGCAGCGCAACTATCTGAAATCGGGAAGATGCTCGGTGGATGGATGAAAGTTGCCAAATAGGATAAAGTCTGTTAGATGCCCGATCCGCGGCGGCAATTTGAAAATTTCTGGGGCGACTACTTCAACATTAAGCCAAGCGCAGATAGATTCACTCCAGAAGATTTCTGAATTCCCCGGCGGAAAAACTTACGCAGATATTAGAAATAGTTGGGATTGGGCGAAATATTTTACCACCTATAGAGATACGGTAAAAGTGAATGGTGTTTCACAGCATACTATCACTATGGCTGGGAGTGAATGGGCAAAAGTTATTATAAGAGGGGCATCTGCAAGCGATTCTTTATATTTCGGAGTGGGGACGGTCGCACCAACAGTATGGACAAAAATAATCGGCACAACTCCTTTCACCACAGAAAAACTAAATCATACTTATTTTACTCAAGTATTCATTAAAGCATACGGAGCCTCTAATTCAATCAAGAATTACGAAGTAACAATCGAGGCATTTTAGTTGTGAAAAGCAAATTAATTAGAGTTGTAAGTAAACAATTTATTAAGGAGAAATCTATGAATGATAACATTATCTCTGAAGAACTTGATAAAGTTTATCGAGAACATCGAAAAGCTAAAAAACAAGTAGAGTTTTCTTTGCTCAGACCTGAACATCAGACTTATATAGTTACTACTGCCAAAAAGTCTATTGTCGTTGCTACTGCCAAAGAAAGTTCATCTGAAGGAGGTGCAATATGAAACTGAATACTCAGAATCCTTATAGTACAAGTATTACATCTTCTATGTGGTATTCACCGCTTTGTGGGCAAATGTCATCCTTTGAAGGACATTTTACACCTGAAATAGCTTTAAGTGGAGTAGAAGTAGATTGGGTGCAGGTAGTACATATCTGGAAAAATGCAACTGGTACTGTAATTGCATCTGAAACGAAAGACCCGGTTTTAAGTAATGACAATGGTTATATTAAAATTGGTCAGACCATCTCTTCGGGAATTGCTCCTTATGATCAAGCCGCTTACTTATTCTTTAGGGTCGCAGCATCTGTTGGTGGGATTTTACTATGGTACGATTTTGAAACTGGCATTCAGAACAGTTGGTGTAAAGAAAATTCTACTACTCTTGTTATTGATAATTATTATCCGACAAAGCCAAATTACTATGCTCATTTTGAATCAAGTTGGCAAAATGCAGTAGTCCAGTATATCCAATATACATTTAACGGTGGAAGCGTACAGACTATTTCTCCTAATACTAATCTTCAAATACAACATGGTACTGATGTTCAATACCGTTCAGTTGTTCTTTTAGAAGATATTTATTTAATATATGGGAACTGGAATTGGTTCAACGATTTTTAATCACTAACAATTTTCTAATATAGAGCGGGAATTATGGGACATGACAGAAAATACTTTTTTAATCATTCTTGGTGCATTATTGACCGCATTACAGTTGGGAATAGGAGCGTTTCTTATGTCGCTATTGAAAAGAATCGGCGCAGTAGAAAAGAAAGCTGATGGGATAACAAACAACTACCTGAACAAATTTGCCGAAGTGAATAAGAACTTGGGCAATATGGAGGTTAGTATCGTCAAAGAACTCAACAGTAGTATAGGAAGTTTAGCCGAACAATTTTCTAATACCGTCGATAGATTGACGGAAAGAATAGACACGGCAGTAATCTCGTTTATTAAACAAAAAAAGGAGTAACACAATGACAAATCTTAAAGATACAATCACAAATATTTGTGGTCTTGTATTAACAATCGGTGGCGCAGTACTGGCGGCAAATGTAAGCGGTCAAATTACGCTTCCACCAACTATCGTTGGTCTTTTGGGAATCGTGGTTACGGTTGCTGGCGCACTTGTGGCTTATTATACTGGAAAACCAGTTCCTCCCGCAAAATGAAAAATTATCTTATTCCATTTTTAATTGTTGCGATAATCGGCGGAGTTTACTTCGCCGGTTTCCAACACGGCAAATCCAAAACGCAAGTAAAGTATCTTGAAAAAGAAAAACTTGTGAAGGACTCTACTTATGCCGAATTTATTAGAACTACTCTTTCTGCTAGATTAGACTCATTGAGAGCGGTTAACCGTTATTATCGGTATTTGAATTTACAAGGCAAGATTGATAGTTTTTACATTCACGATACCACATATCTAAGTAAACCTCTCAAGATTGTTTCTAGCGACACTCTTGTAACGAACGATACTACCCTAACGCTTAAAATCAAGTATCTATTCCCGCCAGTTGATAAGTTCGATATTTGGGCAAATGTAAAACACAAAATTATCAATCGGACAGAAATTAAAGAAGTAGAGAGACCGGAAACCTTCTGGGATAGATTCGGTTCATCAATCCAAATCGGCATTGGCTATGGTTGGTTAAAAAAGAATGTTGATATTTATTCGGGCATTGGATTCCATTTTAAGATCAATTGAGATAATAAATGGCAGACTTCAAAAAAGCTTTTGTTAAAACGATGCAGAACGAAGGGGGCTATATTAATAATTCCAAAGACCCCGGCAAAGAAACTTACCGAGGAATAACAATAGTTTCTAATCCTAAGTGGATGGGCTGGGAGATTGTTCACAAAACTATCCTTGACTTAGGCATACAAGACACACTCGATTGTTCTAAAGACGTGCGTTCAAAGATTGATGTCAAACTTTCCACGATACCCAAACTTGATGAGTTGGTCCAGTCTATTTATAAAGAAAAGTATTGGGACACACTTAGTCTTGACAACGAACCAGACCAATTAATCGCCGAACAAGTCTTCGATACGGCGGTGAACTTCGGCGTTGAAACAGCAAGAAAATTCATTAACGAAGCAAGGTCGGATGAAAATACATAAGGTTTTTGTTCTATTATTTATAATAACCGTAGCATGTTTTCAGCCCTCAAACGATCATCCTACTATTACGTCACAGTCCTCACAAAGAACTATTGATAGTTTGCAAACGGTTGTCGACAGTCTTACTACAAAGTTAAAACAGCAAAGAATCTTGATAAGATTTACCGCCGAAAAGTGTCACAAGTATGCGGCGATTGTGAAGAAAAACCCTTCGCAATCTGTCTTTATTGTGGGCTGGATTGATAGAGCTTTTTTGTGGGTAAACGAGTAAACAGATCAAAAGTAATTGCGGAATCTGCAAAAGATTGCATGTGTCTTGTTATTGCATAACGTTATAATAGATAAGTGTTTATCTCAAATAACTTTAAGTATTAAAATCATGTATGTTCCACGCATAATGTATATTATGGGTAAATAGAGGCATGTTTCTGCAAGTGTAAGTGATGATAAAATAGGGGATTATAAAGATTGTTGCATTATTGCAGAGTATTATCCAGATAGATCATCAATCAGTAACCTTTCCTTTCAAATCCGACAGTTCTTTCCGCAGTTCCTTTACTAACGTGCGAAGTTTTTCTACCTCATCCAACAATTTTATATTTTGGTTTATGGTTTCTTTCGCTTGTGCCATTGACCGATCAACCTTGTCCCATGCAAAGCCGTATAGGTTTTTCGTTTCTTCAACGAGCACTTTATATTCATAAACTAAGCGAATCATATCTTCTTTGGTGAGGATCTCGGGGAGAAGTTTATCTTTCTCTTTTAGGTAGTAGTCTTGAAAATATTTTTCCGCGAAGCCGAGGTGCAACAATTTAGTGACGTATCGCATTGGCATCCCCTGAGCACCGGAAATAAATCTTGATAACTGGAAGACGCTACAGTCTAACTTTTGGGCAAGTTCTTTGTGGTTGCTTGGCTTATCGCCGTTCTTCTTGTTTTTAATCAGCCATCGTTTAATTTCGATGCCGACCTTCTCGTAGAACTCAGCCCATTTTACTTTTTGTTGTATCACTTTAAGGCTCTAATATTTTGGCGGCTTACATACTTTACAAGGAATCCCTTTCCTCTCTTTGATCTCTTTTAGTGAGAGGTCGATACAGTTCTTGGTGCATTTGACAGCCCAACGGCATTCTTGTTTATGATATTTCTTGTTAATAGTATTGAACTTGTAAAGAACTTCTTTCTGCTGGGGGACAACGACGGAAAAGAACAACATCAATATTATAGAATAGAGTATTTTTGTTTTCATTTACTTCTCCACATCTATTTTTTATTCATCTTCTGAATTTTCCTCAGCTTCAATATCTTTTGGGGGACTATAATATTTCTCAAAATATATACATGATGCGTATATCCTTGGATAGATTCGGGCACTAACAGAATCTACTTTAGCCACAAAGACATACTTATTAAAGTCTTTGTCCATCGGAACATTTTTAAGCCATAACTGCAAATAATCTACTCTGGAGAAAGGTTCATATATTATATATTTTATTGAATCCTTGTCCAAGGCTTCAACGCATCGTGGGCGGATTAATACATTTTGACCAGGCAATTTATTCTGATAATCTAATATATAATGGAACTCATCAAAAGATAATTCAATATCTGTAGCTTTATATTTATCCTGAAGATAACGAACCCTTTGGCACTGTTGTTCTACTTTTCCCTTTGATACTTCGATGTTTATTTCTTCTTTGGATTTGCCACAACCGACCATGAATACACCGGCTACAAAAATTAAAAAAACCAACTTTTTCATTTTTACCCCTTTATGATTGTCTTATCCTTTTTTGTTCGGACACAACGAACATACCGCAGTTTGTTCTTTTATATAGTCGGTAATAGTTTCTAACTTTTTCACAAGTATGTATCTAGCTTCTTCATTCTGTTTGCTAACTAATGAAAGTTCTTTAATCAAGGTTTTAATTATCTCGTTTTTTTCTAACAACGAATGGCTTTGTGATTCTATATGCGCCTCTTTGTCTGCTATTTTCTTTTGATAGAAAGAATTGTTCTTTTCAAGATTTCGTAGCAGTCGTGCTACGATTGCGTCTGGTGTGCCATGATTTTCGAAAACTGTTGAATCTCTGCCAGATTTTACTTTTTCTTCAGTAGAAGAATCGACATGTAATTTCGCCATATAATACCCGCCTTATTATTCCCCCAGATCATAATTATTTTTTCCCTTTCTCTAATTCTTTAATTTTCACAAGTGCTTGCTCGTAAAGTTCTTTATAGGTGTCCGCCTTTCCTTCTGCTTTCGCAAGTTGCTTCCGCAGTTCTTCAATATCTGCGCCAGACCCGCCGACGATAGAATCCCTACCGGACTTGACGGAGAATTTAACCGAGTTATCTATAATGGATGTTATGCCGTCTTTTTCAAGTTGCTTAATAAATTTCGGCGACTGTATTAGTGCCTTTTGTGAAATGTTTTGTTTTGACGTTTTGTATATAGAAGCGTAATCCTCAATACTCCCGAACTTATCAGTAATTGCCTCGACTATTTGTTCTCTGGTGTATTTCTTAATTCGAGCCAAATTTTCCCTCATAAAAAAATAATGAACTGTCAATACGATTTTACTTGACAGTCAATGTTCTGTCAATTATATTGGAGGTGAGATTAAAAACAACTAAAAGAGTTCTCCAATATGTTAAAAGCCAATGAAAAACAAATTAAGAAAAATTATCGAATAAAACCACAACCAGACGAAACCGAAAGAGAATTATTAAAAGCACGTCTTTATCAATTTACAACTCAAACAAAAGTGTCCGGCGTATTCAGAACATCAGTGCAAAACATCAACGAAGCATTCAAAGGCAACAACCCTTCTCTAATGAACAAGTTGAAATCCTATATCGGCAAAATAGAACGCGGCAGATTAACTCAAGAAAATCAATTCGTTTCCGAAAACACAAACTGAAATGAAAAAAACGCCTCGCATATTGAACCTAGAGAGATTGATAGTAAAAGAGAACGCTTCCAATTCGACCAAGTCTTCATACATAAATGCCTCAAATAAATTCTATGCGAAATTAAACGGATAAATGCCCATGCGAAATGAGAATCTAAAAACAATCCATTACGAATCCATTAAGAATGGATTACGAACAAGTAACGAAAGCGATATAAAAATATTATTAAATGCTTGTGACACTGCGATTAGAGAATACCAAGTAAAGATGAAAAAGTTTATCCCAAATGCTTTCAAATTTTTTGCCGAACTATGCGGCTACAAATCTCAAAATCAAATTTATTCCATTCTTGAAAAACGTCCGAACTATGATCTTAAAATAAAAGATGCGAAAATAATTTATGATGAGACTGGTGATGAACGAATACTTGAATCAATAATAACTTATTTCAAAATCAAGGCTGAATAAATGTTTTCAGACGGACACCCAATATTGATAGGAAAAAGAAAGTACATCTTCACTCAAAGAGAGAGAGAAGTTGTGCTTCGCGCTAAGGAAGGTTACAGTTATAAAGAGATAGCAGACGAGCGAGGGTGTAGCCGGATGAACGTAGCGTTAGCCGGACATAACGCAATTTTGAAGTTCAGAAGAATAACTGGAACGAAAATAAGTTCAGCAAAACAAATAGATTTTTCTTTAGTGTCGGAGAAGGTGTAATGACAACACAAGAAGTAGTTGAATTAATTGCGTTGATATTCATAATCGGTTTGATGGTGCGCGAAATAAAATCTGCAAGAATTAAAAACGATGAGGTTAAAGATGCCGATAGTGATAACACAAACTGACTTAGACCAGATTCTGAAAATTGCTTTTACTATGGCGTTTATCTGTGGAGTGATTGTGTTTGCATATACAGTAATCAAAAACGAAATCACTCATAACGGAGTAATCAACGAAAAGAATAACCGAATAAACCAGCTTGAGAGACTATCGGAGTACCGTCGTGCTGTTAATTCAATGTTGCGGAAAGAATTGTTTGAAGAAAGATTGAAATACAAGGCATTAGAGGAAAGCAATGACACGCACTCCTAGAAAAGATCACCGTTTGATTGTCTATCGTTCAAACTTGGGCGAGATAAAAACTCTCCGAGGCTGGGTCGGATTTGCAAACACGCATAACGCAATGTTCGCCACCAATAGCGAAGAAGATAAAATAAAAATTGTAACGGGTACAATCTTGCAAGAAAAAACATTGCGAGAGCTAACTGAATATAATCCTTTTAAGGTGAGATAATGGAAACGGTTCTAACAACTATCGGCTGTGTTGTATTAGTAATCATTGCGTTCGCCGCTTGGTTGACATATCAAAGTTTCATCGGGAAAAATCAAATCATACTTCAACTACGAAGTGAAGTAAGTGAGTTAAAAGCAATTCGAGACGTTCTTGTGAAAGAGTTAAAAGGGAAAGAACCCGATGCGAATGTAATAAGCGAAATGATAAGCAAAGACAGAGCCGGATTAGCGATAAGTCTCGCACCGGAATCAGTTAATATATACGAAGAAGAGTTAGACAACTAAACCAATTAACATAATCAAGTGAGGTGATTATGAAAAAGAAAACCAGCAACAAAAATCCGAAACAAAAACCGGACAAACCAAAGATGAACTTCCATGTGAACCCTTTGTTTGCTCTGATCATTGGTACGTTACTGCCCAGAGAAGAAAGGAACGGGGTGAAGTGATGAGCGAAATAACAAACTTATTTAAAGGCAGAGAAAACGAAACAGTCTCGTTTGAAGTAGATGGGGAAAAATATCTTCTACAAATGGGACTTGATGATTTGACCGTAAATATTTTGGATGAAGAGGGGGATGAATTGTTCTGGTGGCATCCAGACGTTACAACAGAACAACTTAATGTCCAGATCCGATTTTTTGGAAGGACTTGGGAAAAAGCATTCAAACAAGGTGAACGTTTCGGTGCTAATAAGATCAAACAACAAATAAAAGAAGTGGTTTCTTTTTTCGCCGCTGGATTTCTGGGGGAGGACAAAGAATGAAAATAGTTGACCCGAAAATTGAAACCCAAAGACATTCCTACACCAAACAAGCGAGAGAATTCGCAGACGGAAGAAACGGCTACCACAAGCAGATATATGAGTTCTTTGATCGTGGTGTAGCGACTGGAATATTCGAACATTCAGAAAAGAAAGACCACGCTCACAGATGGATAATAACCTATGCGTACAAAGAAAAAGAATACGCTTCTTTAAGAGAAGCGGTAAAAGTTTATGAGAGGGAGAAAGATGAAAGAGGTTGAGAGAATCGAAGAACTTGAAGAAAGAATAAGACTCTTTGAGGGTATGCGAGAGGAGAACGGAACGCTTACCACAAACGAACAAGAAATACTTAACGAGTTAAAAGAAGAACGGGCTGGCTACGGAAAGATTTGTGAAGATTGTGGCGGAACGGGTAAGCAGAGAAAAACGGTTGATAGCGATTGCTGGTGTGCCGCTTGTGGTGGAACGGGAGTAAAGTAAAAATGGAAAATCAATTACAAGAAATATTTGTTGGCTTCAATAATATCTTCTCTCGGAAAGAAAGTCGTCTTGAAAGATTAAGCAAATTGGAAGAACTTATAAATGAATGTGTGAGAAGACTGAACGACTATAACGATTCGCCGGGTTCAATTTTCTCGCAAGTCCAAAGTGTTAGAGAAAACCGAGCAAGGCACTATCGAGACTTAAACCGAGCACTTCCACGATTACGAAAAGCATTTAACAAAGAACTTGAAAAGATAAAATTTGATAACGAAGCACTTAGTAGATGTATAGGAGAATAAAATGAAGTTCTATCAGTTTGATGAAAACAAAAAAAGAGTCGATGTTTTTAACGAAAGGTGGTATCCAATTGGCGATAAATGGTATAAGAACGTAACCACAATTCTTGGAATCATCGACAAAGGATATGCTTTTGACGAATGGTTAAAGTCAACCGGATATAATTCTGAAATAATAGTTGATCGTGCTGGTAAGTTGGGTTCGGCGGTTCATCATCTTGCGGAATTAACTCTTTTGGGTGAAACAGTTAAATATTTCGATCTCGCTCAACCGGAAGAAACCGGAGTTGCTTATTGGGAAAGATATTTGCGATGGGCTTCCTTCTGGAAAGAAAATAATAGTAAGATCACTTACAAACCAGAAGCCGTTGAGTTTATCTGCCACTCTAAGAAATATGAATACGCCGGAACGATTGACTTGCTTTGTCAATATGATAAAGAACTAACGATTCTTGATTGGAAAACCGGCTCATCGATTCACGACGAGAACTATCTTCAAATGAGTGCATACGCAAAAGCTATTGAAGAAATGTTCGGAACTCCGGTGAAGAAAGCAATCCTAGTTCATCTTCCATTTGAAAAACCAAATAAGAAAGGATACAGAGTTTACGAAATTGGACAAGAAGAAATAGAGCTTTACTTTGACAAATTCCTAAGTGCAAAAAAACTTTACGACTGGAAAAACAAAGAGAAGCCAAAGTTTCTTTCTTATCCATTAGAGCTTGATCTTAAATCAATAAACGAGTTAGAAACCATAATAAAGGAGAGTTAAAATGCCACGACAAGAAGTAGAACTTGCAGTTAGTCTTACTAAATATCCCAACAAAACTTTAGAAGGATATTATCTCGGTCACAAGATAATCACCGGAACGTATAAGGAACAATTAATCCATAAAATTCAAAAGTCCGATGGGAAGAAAGTCCAAGTATATGGATTTACTTCTTTGAACATTCACTTAGAACAAGTTGAACCCGGCACTTATGTATGGATTACATATCTTGGCAAGTCAACGGAAAAAAACAAATACGGAAATCAAGTTCATGTTTGCAAAGTAGAATATGACTTTGAGAAAAAACTTGACTTACCGAAAGTTGAGGCTGAACCCGAAAATCCAGAACAACCAGACGACGATCTGCCGTTTTGATGAAATTCTTTGTCCAAAATACTGCAAATGGGTTAACCCCGCTTTATCCCGATGATCTTGAAGAAAAGAAAAAGCTTAAAATCGGCAAAACTTATTCTTGCGAAATTAAATTAGCTCGTAATTATTTGTTCCATAAAAAATTTTTTGCTTTATGCAAGATGGGATTTGAAAATTCCAAAGAGAGGTTTATTAAGGCACCAAATCTTGACATCTACCGGAAGTATGTAATCATAAGGTCTGGGTTTGTTGACCTGATCGAAACACCAAGCGGGATTATTCCTTTCGCTCAATCAATTTCTTTTGAAAAAATGGACGAAGCAAAGTTCCAAGAGGTTTATGGCGGTGCATTAGATTTTATTATGCAAGACATTGAAGCGACGAAAGAAGATATAGAAAATGAATTAGCAGATTTTTTTTAAGAGAACGAGTGCAACAGAATAAGCAAGATAATACAGACTAAATGAAAAAGTACAATAAAAGAGGTATGGCTTTTTATCAAAAGTATGGCGACACGATGGAAGATACATTGTTCGCCAAAAAGACAACGGCGGGGGTGTCCTCTCCAACTCCTCCGCTTGTTGTTGATGATGCGACTGAAGAAAAAGCAAGGGTGTTTGAATCACTATCTCTTGAAGAACAGAGATTAAAGGTGCTTGAAGCTTTTAGGAAACTGCAACCAGCAACAGATAATATGGTAGCGCGATATTTGAGAATTGTTCCATCAACGGTGTCTGCGAGAAGGAACGACAACATACATCGTGGTTTGATCGTTCCGATGCTAGACGGGTACAAGAAGAAGAAAATAATTGATGCGATTACAAACAAGCCTAACGTATTGTGGAAGGTGATGGTATAACGATTTGGCAAATAAACGGTGAGCGAAAATTGAAAATTAAAATAGGATTGAGAAAATGAAAGATTATAGAGAAGTAAAAATAAATGTTGATGGAGAAAACATATTAACAATTATTGGCAAGGTAAGCGAGGTCGGAGTACAGCCGGAAGTTAGCCGAGATTGTGCACAGCTTTTTTTAATAATTAGTGAGAAAGATATTTTACAGAAAAAAACTTATTACCACGTTGAGAAATTATTCCAGACGGACAAATTTATCAAATACAAATTTGCTGACAGTAATTATATACAAGTATTGCCCGTAACTGAATTTAAGAAAAAATATACAGTTGAAGAAACCTTATAGCATTCAGTGCCACTGTTAGTAATACCGAGCGAACGCGAGGTATTACTAACGGATCTCCGTTTGTGCCGTGAGCGTGAATTGAAAACAAATTTAGTTGAGGATAAAATGGAAGTTACTGCAAGATTAGTAGAAAAAGTTGCGTTAAAAGATTTGTGGCAAGTTGATTTACATGAAGCCGATATAATTGCTGTGAAGAAAAACCATGCCTTTGTAGCGAATCGGCTTGAAAAACCAGTTATGCCGAAAATTGCGGAAGAAAAATTAATGTTACAATGGAAAGAGTCTAAAATGATCGGCGGCGAACCAGTTTATTATTTGGATGAAAGCCATGCGGTTTGTATTAAAGATTATATAGATCAAGTAGAAATATGGTTCTTTGAAAGAACCCAAGAAAACGGAAAATATTATTGTCGTGTTACAAAAAAACACTTTTTAGATGCGAGAAAGATTAAAGAGAATTACGAGATATTATTAAATGCCTAAGCAATTTTTCTGCATAACGGATTGGCAAATGGCTGGACACTATTACGACAAAGACTAAACATAAAAGGATTTTTTGATTGTGAAGGTTATTGACGAAAATACTCTACAAAATAATTCAACTTTAACCGCAAATATTACGACCGGAAATTTAGTTCCAGCCGATTTGCGAGTTAGGGCGCAACAGAAATTATTTAACGATCATTTCCAAAACTATAAACCTTATTCCATACCAAAGGCGCAATTGGTTATTGCCGATATTCCTTATAACGTGGGAAAGAATGCTTATGGTTCAAACCCTTCTTGGTATATAGAGGGGGACAATAAAAACGGTGAAAGCAAATTGGCAAATACAGAATTTTTTGATACCGATAAAGATTTTAGGATTACAGAATTTCTTCACTTTTGTTCAACAATGCTAATTAAAGAACCGAAAGCAACCGGCAAAGCACCTTGTATGATTGTCTTTTGCGAATTTGAACAACAGTTTGAATTAATTGAGAAGGCAAAAAAATACGGATTGAACCGATATATAAATCTTGTATTCAGGAAAAACTTTTCAGCGCAAGTATTAAAAGCGAATATGCGGGTGGTTGGCAATTGTGAATATGCGCTAATTCTTTATAGAGACAAATTGCCGAAATTTAACAACGATGGAAAAATGGTGTTCAATTGCCTTGATTGGGTTAAAGATACAAATTCGCAAAAGATTCATCCAACTCAAAAGCCGGTTGCGGTATTGGAAAAACTAATTAAAATATTTACGGACGAGGGCGATGTAGTAATTGATCCCGTAGCAGGTAGCGGTTCAACTTTGATAGCAGCAATGAATTGTAATAGGAGCGCTTATGGATTTGAAATAAAAAAACCTTTTTACAATGAAGCAAGTAAATGGATACAAGAGAGAAAAACAGAAATTGAAGAAATTAAAAGGTATGGCTGGGCAATAACCAACGCATCTAAAGAAAACCCAACTTTATTTAATGTGTTTTCCGGCTAACAGAGTTGCCACTAAACTGCAAACGACATTGAAAACGGAATTAGAATGAAAGATGAATTAGAAAATACTGCTCAAACTCAAATCGCAGACAAACGAAGTTTGTCAGATTTGAGTTGCGAGTTAAACGGATTTTGGCGGGAAATATTATATGCCAATTAAAAAGGAAAATAAAAATAAGTATCCTAAAAATTGGAAAGAAATTTCTAACAGAATACGATTTGAGCGAGCAGAAGGTAGATGTGAATGTAATGGTGAATGTGGATTGCATACAACTACTGGAAGATGTATTGAGAGACACGGTGAACCAGCGCATTATGCAAAAGGCAAAATAATTTTAACCGTTGCGCACTTAAATCACGATGAATCAGATTGTAGAGATGAAAACTTAAAAGCAATGTGCCAACGATGCCATTTGAGATATGATAGCGAGCGGCATAAACAAAATTCAGCAGCAACAAGACGGAATAAAAAGCAAACTTATGAATTATTTGATGCGAGCCAAAATTCCGTTTAACGGTGTTGCACTTTACACGATTGCGACTAAAAAGAAAAAAGATTTATGAACGAAAACAAAAACATAATTAACTAAACAATAACGACCGCCTCTAAAAGCAATTCGTTGTAGAAGTGCTTGTTAGGCGGCAAAATTACAGGAGTAATTACAATGCAAACATATTTTAGAAAAATTGAAGACTTGGTAAATAATAATGAGAAATGTCCCTTACCACTTGAAATTATCCCAAATAATATGGGGATAAATTTAGCATCTGTTGATGCCATAAGTTGGCAGAAACAAGATGATGGACAACTAACGCAATTAACTATTTATTTCATACCAGCAGAAAATTATGGCAAAGTAGATAAAATGGCGAACGAGTAATTTTGCCGCCTAACGGTGCGGCAAATTACCGGCAGACAATAACAAAAGGAAATTTTAATTGAAAGAACAACTTGAAATAGACTTACAAACCAAAATAGATATTCTCTGTCCGGTAGATTTGCAAGTTATAAATTTTTTGCCGGACGTTGCCGAAGATAAATACATTTTAGACGTGTGCTGTGGTTGCAGACAATTTTGGTTTGATAAAAAACAGCCAAATACAATTTATATGGATAGACGAATCGAGAAAAAAGGCTTCCAAGATGCGCGTCCTAACAAAGAGATTAAGCCCGACATAGTTGGTGATTTCAGAAATCTTCCTTTTGCGGATGAGAAATTTAAGTTGGTTGTGATGGACCCACCACACATAATTTCCGAAGGTCCACTATTTAGAATGACAAAAGAATACGGCTGGTTAGAACAAGATGGGTGGTGGGACGATATTAGGAAGGGCGTTGCAGAGTGTTGGAGAGTTTTGGATTTGTACGGAATATTTATTTTTAAGTGGAATGAAGCGAGTATTAACAGAACGGAAGTATTAAAGGCGATAAGATGGAAGCCCTTGTTCGGTCATCCAGTACTAAGCAAAATTGGAACACACTGGTTTACTTTTATGAAGACTGATAGGCAAAAATATTTATAACGGCGTGGCAAATAATTTGCCGCCAAGAATTTTTTAATAATTTGGAACAGAATGGAAACCTTAAATAACATAAAAGAGCCGGTTGATGAAAGCGGTCAAATTGATTTGCTTGTTAGTTTGCAACCGCCGGCAAAGGTTGATTTGTTTGGTGAAGTGCCAGTAAGAAGTATATCTTTTAATGAAACAGAAATAATAAACAACATACTAAGATTGCACGTGGAAGGTGGGCAAATAGACCTTGACCCAACTTATTCAACTGGTAATTTTTATAAAGGATTAAGGATTAGACCAAAACACAAATATGATATTTGCCCACAGGCGGAGGGCGTGTTGCAGTCTGATTGCCGCAAATTGCCGTTTGGTGCGGATGAAATTAAATCAATAATGTTTGATCCCCCGTTTGTGGTTGGTTCACACAACGAAGGGTTCAAAACCGGAATTATAAAAGATAGATTTTCTTATTACAAAAACATTCCCGAGTTGTGGCAATTTTATTCCGATGCAATGCAAGAATTTTATAGAGTTTTAGCACCAAACGGCGTTCTTATTTTCAAATGTCAAGACACGATTGATAGCAGTAAACAATACTTATCACACGTTTATATTATTAACGAAGCTGCAAGAATAGGATTTTATTGTAAAGACTTATTTGTTTACTGCGTTAAGAATCGTATGACCGATAATAGGGAACAGCAACACGCCCGAAAATACCACAGTTACTATTTAGTATTTAAGAAAGCGAACATTAAAATTGAGTATGCGAGGCGGTATAACGGATCGAGCATAAAACGCAAAAGACTTTAAGGAAAAGATGAAATCAGAAAATAAAATACAAACCCAACAACTTAAAGATCAGAACGATGACTTTTGCCGTTTTGATGCGGTAGTTATACCGCCGACAAATACGTTTGAAAATATTGATTGTATGGAAATGTTAAGAAAATGCCCGCCCAAGTATTTTGATTTGGCAATAGTTGACCCGCCTTATGGATTGGGAAAGCGAACAGTCAAAGGTGGAACGGAAAAGAATACACAAACAAAATTTATTGATGACTTACATAGAACGAATTGGGATGATAGTCCGCCGCCGCAAGAATACTTTGAACAACTCTTTAGGACAAGCAAGAACCAAATAATTTTTGGAGGGAATTATTTTGGATTGCCAAAACATAGATGCTTTATAGTTTGGGACAAATTAACTTTTATACCAACAATGAGCAGGGTAGAACAAGCGTGGACTTCGTTTGACAGCCCAGCAAGATTAATAACTATAAACAGCAACAACCCTAATAGAATACACCCGACAGAAAAGCCAATAGAACTTTATAGGCAAATATTAAAAGAGTTTGCGGCGGCGGGCGATTTAATACTTGACACCCACGTTGGTTCTGGAAGTAGCATAATAGCTTGTATTGAGGGCGGGTTCAACTATTACGGTTGTGAGATTGACAAAGAATATTATGAAGCCGCTAAAAAAAGAATAGGGCGGGCATTTCGACGATATGAATTATTTGAAAACGAGGCGGTTGTCAAACTAACGGCGTTGCCAATAAAACGCAACGGACAAAATTTATAAACCAAACATTGGAGTAAGAATGAACTTTTTAAAAAACAAATTAACCGCATTAATAATAGTTGTCGTTTTGATTGGCTTGTTAGGCGGTTGCACAGATAATAGCACGCCCGCAGGCTTGAATGATATGAAGCGACCTTTAACCTTAGTGGGGAAAGCAGACGATGGGAGTGTTTTGATAAAAGGAGCAGATGGAGAACTAATATGTTATAGTGGTACATATTACTTTTCAAAGACGCTAAAAAACATTGCGGTGGGTGATACGATTGCAAAATAGCAATCCGCCTAACGAATCTCCGTTTGTGCCGATTGCGATATTAATTAAAAAATAGATTTGGAGAACAAAGATGAATGAAAACGAAACCAAGAATTGCGAACAAAGTGAGCAATTCGGACACGAAACGGGAGTTAGTTTGCCGAAAGCGTTTTACAGCGTTTTGAACGCTATTAAAGTTGGTTGGTGGACATATAAAAATCCAGACGTATTTGGTGTAAACGTATTCAAAATGTTGGGCGACCTATTAAACTTAATACTAAAAGTTTCCGTTGAAGACAGACATTATATGACGGAAATTATTGTTACTAACCAACGAACAGGAGTAAAACAACCGATAGTGCATATTTGGGCGGGTGCTGGAATAATGGCAGAACCAACAAAACGAATACAAGAATTATTAGAAGAAAATGCAATGCTTAAAGAACGCTTGAGGTCAAACTAACTACCACTTAACGAGTGAGGGTAAAAATCTTGGAATTTACTCATTATTCCGGTTTCGATAAACTTCCGGCGATAGGCGACTTTGTAAAGTTTGATAAAAAAGTAAAAGTTTATACTTACCGCGAACTGATGGAAAAATACAAAGACTGCTATTACATGGGATCGACTTACGACCCGATATTCACTGACTACGAGAGAATTGATTTCTATGGCGCAGAAAGATTTGCGAGAAAAGAAGATGTAAAAAAATACAGTCTGCAAAAGTGGAACAAGAAATAATAATCCGCACAACATTAGAAGGGCACAGAAAAAGGAAACTTGAATATGACTGCAATCGAAAACTCAAAGAAGGTTACAGAGAGCGAGACGCAGCAAGAAAGCGTAGAGAATATTGGGAAAAAGCAAACAGAAAGCGAGTGGACAAAAGCAACAAAGAGAAATTGAAATGTAAACTACGTAATAAATTTTATTGGAATTACCAATAAAAAAAGAGAATAGTGTTTTCAATAATAACCACTAACCAAGGAGGCAAAATGTCAGAAACAAAAACTAAACTAGCTTTTTACGACATCAACGACGGCGATCTCGCTATCCAGATGCAGTTGGCATTTGAAGAAGCCCAAGAACAGGCTAAACTTCATAATGAACCGGCAAAAGTAAAGCTAGAAATTCTTGTGGGCGCACCGGACAAAACCGGAAAGTTCGGCATTGTCCAGTTCAAGATTGGGAAAAGCTTCCCAGTTTATAAATCCGTTGCAAGAACAACGGAGTTAAGCAAAGAAGGAAAGATAATTAACGACGGAGAGAGTATTGTGGATGTTTTACAAGAAAGTTTGCAATTCAAAGATTTGTCGCAACCGTCAATTCATAAAATTAGTACTCAACAAGGAGAACCATCATAATGAGCACAGAGAAAGTAGAAATAAATCTTAGCCCAACAAGCGGCAAGGCTGGTGCGATCCTGTTCGGGAAAAACATCATCAATCTGAAAGATGAAAGTCGCGGCGTGTTCTCAACGGATAATCTTGAAGACTTCTTCGCGTCAATTAATGACGAGAAAAAAGATTACGTTGTCTTGCAAAACGGGTTTCATATGGACGCCATTTGTTCCGCCGACTGGAGTAAGCCGAAATATAACTCGAAGCCGGAAGCAGAGTGCCAGTTAAAAGAACATCCGTTATTAACCGAACTGAAAAAACACAATAACGTCCCAATCAATCTGCCCACGTTTACAAATTTTCTCCGCGCATTTAGAGACTATTCAGATAGTAAGGGAATGAAGGTTGTAGATAATCTTAATGACTTAAAGATAATGAAAGTCGTTTCTATAGTAAACCGCACTGATAATCGAGGCAACTTCGGCGTTGCGATCACTGCCGAAAGCGGTAGAAAGGATTATGATTTCCCGGAAAAAATCTCTTTTCATATCCCGATGTTTCAGAACAACAAAGACGAAATCGAGATTGAGTTTTTGTTCCAGTTCAGTTGGAAAATGGAAGAACAAAACGCTTCCTTAGAGTTCCGCATCGTTAACTACGAGATCAACACACTGGTTAACGACAAGGTGTTCGATGTTGTCAAAAAACTTGCCGATGAAAGCGCAAACGTTACACTATTACGCGGCGCATTCAAGGTTGAAAAACTTACCAACGATTATATTTTCAAGGAAAGTTCGTTCAACTTATGAGTGAAGTTCAACAAGAATATCGTTTTGCAAAGTTCAGTAAACCGA
>JAEHJW020007817.1_pt1 | contig 59649 bp, 71 predicted proteins | sample 9271431 | NCBI WGS metagenome assembly JAEHJW02 | reverse complement strand
GGGAACGTACTCCCCGTTTCTGGCTTTGATGCCCTCTTTGACGCCTAAGAGGAATAAATTTTCCAGACGGTTCAAGAGTTCCTTGTCGTCCAATGACTTGATGCCACACGCCGCCTTAATTACTGCCATTTTGCAAACGGTCACAAGGTCGCTAGGCTCATTCGCCGTACATGACGCGCATGGAGTCCCCCGACAATCGTTCTCACTGTCCAGACCGAAATAACATGCCATTTTCAACTGCTCCTTTCTGCCACCGAAATGGCATAACCAAAAAGATGCACCGTTTGACAACGGTGATCTTCTGGCCCGTTATAAATCTTGCGCCCTATGGCCTTCCGGCCAGCAAGCCCCATGCTCGCTTGACCAAGAGCGGATTCTGTCCATTTCCAATGGCTTTAAGCCGCTCCATCCCTTCGGCCACTGCATCAGGATTTCGTTTGATTCTGGTGTAATCATCCTGTGAAAGACCCTCGCAAATTGCTCCTGTATGTTGCCGTCTGAGTGATTCTTCCGCACAAGCGAAGACAACTTTAGAAAAGTCCAAGCTTTCCAACATTGTGCAGTCGGCCTGAGCAGCGACAATCCAAAGTCGCTCGCCGTTACAGCAACTATCGGTGGCGTAACTTCCCAACACACACCAGTTCGCATCATACCCGCTCTCGGCCAGGTCTCCGAATATGCGCTGTATGTAGTCGAAAACAAGCAAGCCTGGGACGTTTTCCAAGAGCGCGAATCGTGGTCGTATGATGCGTATGCACTCGATAGTGGCCGGCCACATGTTGCGGGGGTCGTCTTCGCCCTGTTGGTGCCCGCTGACACTAAATGGCTGGCAGGGGAAACCGGCGCTAAGGACATCAACCATTCCCGTATAGCTTGCGGCGTACCCTTCACCAATGAATGCACGGACATCGCAGAAGATGGGGGCATTGTCGAGCAATCCGTCTCTGATTCGCTGTGCTGTAACTTTCTGGCAGTGTTCGTTCCATTCGACATATCCGCAATGCCTCCAACCAAGTAACTTCGTGCCAAGTATCCCGCCGCCGCTGCCTGTGAATAGTGATATTTCCCGCATTCTATGGGCCTCCGGCCCAGCCTTCGGCGGGCGCAAAATTTCTAACCAAACGTAGCAGCGGGCGAAAAGCCCCGCCGCTGTACTCAAGCCGTTATAGGGCTAATTGTAGCTGACTCAGTTCTTGTTCTATCCGTTTGCAAGCCTTCTCAAAATATCCGGCATCCTTTTCAATGCCAATGAAGCGGCGACCGGAGCGGATGCAGGCGATTCCAGTTGTGGCACTTCCCATGTACGGATCAAGAACCGTTCCGCCTTCTGGCACCTTTGCCTTTTCGAGGCACCACGCCATCAACGGCACCGGTTTCTGTGTGGGGTGCATCCGCGTCAAGGTTTCGCCGGTCAGGGATAAATCACGCTTGCAGTACACCCCATGCCCGCCCTTCATCCATGCAATCTCGGCATCAGAGAGAAAGGAGCCGAACGCCTGATCGTACCGCTTAATCCAAACTAACTGCGTCCCCACCGGCACCCGCTGCCCAAAGTGGTTGACTCCCCACAAAATCACCTTGTCAAAGTTCAGCCAGGGCGAAGGGTCGAACGGCTGATCGTCACCAATAATCGGCGCACCGTTCGCCGTGCCTACATTGTTCCCGCGCTTCGCAACGCTGGCAGTGTTCCCGCCAGAAAAGCGGCTGTTGTCCGTGTTCAGGTTCATCCCATAGGGCGGGTCAGAAATAACCGCATCCACGCAAGAGAGGAGCGGCAGCACGTCGAGGCAATCAGCGTGCCAGAGGGTTACATTTTCAAATTCGACTTTGCGCATAAATTCCCTTACGCCCTATAACAACGCCTCGCAGCGGGCGATAAGGCCCGCCGCTGAAGGCGCAGCCGTTATATTCTAGTCGTCTTCATCCTCGTCAGGGAAAACGGCGTCTTCGTCCCAGAAACCGCCCTCAGCGAATGCAACATGAATATCAGAGGAGCGATTCATCACCACGATATCGCAACCCTTACCCTCGTACTCCTGATTCAGCTCCAACTCAGGATCGAGCAACGACAATTCCCTGATTGCCTCGCCGACAGTTCTAACATTGATGTTCCATTTCCCATTACTGAACATGGTGCTCCTCCGATCAAAGTTACCCGATGGAATATAACCATCGGGTGCTATGGGATGGCGATGAAGCCGCCACCCCAGACCCTCAGGCCGTTATATTTCTAATCCGAATTTTTCCCGAATTGCTTCGATTGCCTGATCCCTGTAGATAACCGGCTCATTCTCTTTTGGCGGCTGGAACCAGAATAGTGACAGCAATAAGTCCTCGATTTCCCTTGCAGCCTTTTTCCGTTCTTCGGCCATCGCGGGGCAGAATGAACAACTATCGTCAGTGCCCCTATTGTCTGTTTCCGAATCTGTCATACTGCCTCCCCAGCGAAATATAACCAGGAAGATGCAGCCGTTGACACGGCTGATCTCCCAGGCCGTTATATTTCTAATCCGAATTTTTCCCGAATTGCTTCGATTGCCTGATCCCTGTAGATAACCGGCTCATTCTCTTTTGGCGGCTGGAACCAGAATAGTGACAGCAATAAGTCCTCGATTTCCCTTGCAGCCTTTTTCCGTTCTTCGGCCATCGCGGGGCAGAATGAACAACTATCGTCAGTGCCCCTATTGTCTGTTTCCGAATCTGTCATACTGCCTCCCCAGCGAAATATAACCAGGAAGATGCAGCCGTTGACACGGCTGATCTCCCAGGCCGTTAGCGGGACAACACCGGCACCTGAATTTCCCGGCGTTCCGCTGTGTACGCTCCGATTGCAAGGCGTTTGCCGCTGATCGCCACCGCATAGTTTTCAATGGCATCTTCTTCGGTGCGACCGTTGCCATATTCGCCAATTAGACAGCCACCTCGCATTACTTCAGCCCGTTCAAAGTGGGCATAAAACCGATCATCGGTGTCTCTCGGATGGCGCTCTCTGATTTCCATGGTTAGATTGTACATGTTGGCAAACTCTTCAATGGTCATCCGGTCAAGATTGTATCGTTTGATTTTCATAAACACCCTTTCCGCCGCTAACCAGCGGCAGGACGGGCCGAAAAGCCCGCCCGTCAGCCTTATCGTTATGCCTTATTTTGCAACAAAAAAGAACTTCGGCGGGCAATACAGCGCCGTGCAGATCTTCTCCAGACTTTCGATGCTAGGCGATCCGGCGCCAGTTTACCACCGGGACACCAGTTGTACTTTGACCCCTGCAACATCGGCAAGCCACTGCTGGGTAACGCCGCGCACTTTCCGAGCAGTCTTGATCTTTGCGTGGTCAAATTTCCAATTCATAACCTCTCCGTTAATCCGCATCTCTACTCCGTGGCCCAAAAAATTATAACTAGCCGCAGCAGACGGACGGTTAGTCTGATCTCCTACGAATTGCCCTAGCCGCACTCATGCGAACGTCACCACACGGAGAGTTTTCATACCATGTTCCTCCATCGCCGGAGCATCGTCGAGCCGGTTTCCCATCCATTGTTATCCTCTCCCCCTCTGCAATGAGAGCGCACTGCTCGCGCTCGATCTCAACCATTTTTCGCCAATAGCATACGTCGCACAGCTCAGAATAGATGCCCGGTACTCGTCCATGAAGATGTTCATTAATCGCGTACGATCCACATTTGCATTGCATAAAAACCTCCAAATCTGACTAACCAGGACGCTGGAAATTGCCGGAGAGGTTCAGCGCCATGGCCGTTAAACCGATCACCACTCACTAGCCCAATCCGATTTATAGAACCGGTAGAAATCCTGCATTTTGATACCACCCAGCAACTCACATGCGCGGCTACCGGTAATCAACTCAGCATCAAAGAGACGACAAACGCAGAGGCGGAGTCTATCGGTTGCATCCTCCAACTCGGCCAGATGTTTATCGTTTGTCTCCTGCAAATACTGGATTTGTCCGTCTGCCACCTCACCGGCCTGCAACCTGTTCGCGCTCCACCATTTGCAGGATGTTGCAGGAGTTTCCCTGTGAGTCCTCGTAACGCTTTGATAAATCCATAGATCCTCCTGAACTGGTTTAACCAGGCTATTCCAGCGGCCGGAGCCGCTGAACGCCCGGCCGTCGTTGTACATCTCTAGTCACTTGGTCAGTAATTCCGGGTTTTCGTAGATGTTGCCGACGATATCGCAATATACGGGCATATCACTTGGGCAACCCGCCATAATCCAACCCTCGGCATCATCCCACTTCACCGAAAAATAATATGGCGGCAGCGCTTCGATTTCGGCGCGGCTCTTCACTGCGGAGCGGTTCCATTCGTATTTGTCGAATTCAAGGATATCACCTTCAAAAATCTCTTTGCCGTTTTTGTCGCAGAGGTTTGTGGATTGCATTATTTCGACGGGTTGACCTTCGGCGGCCCACTTAAACACCTCGCCTTGATAACCCTGGTCACAACTTTGTAGCATCTGTTTTGCGCCTTCATGCCATGCCCTGAACTTGAATTTTCTCATCTCCGTTGCACCGTCCTTTCGATGTACACGGACGCGATGAACCTGCGCCGGTCAGCTTGATTGTTATACCAATAATCCTGGCTTGACTTTCAGCGCCTTAGCAATCTTCTTAATGCTCCCCAAAGAAACCTTCTCACCATTCTCCGCCTTAGAAATGGTCCCCTGCGTTACCCCGGCCATAACTGCCAGCTCTGTCTGCGACAAAAAACGTTTTTCCCGGAAATCCTTCAACTTAGTAATCGGTTTGCTCATATTAGCACCTCCCATTCGGATAGAATCGTAAACTGGACAGCGGGCCGTGTCAATTATTTTTTATCGTAAAAATATTATTTTTTATTCTTGACACTGCACCGCAACAAAGATACTGTCAGGACATGGATATTCGAGCCAGCATGCTATCTAGTTACGCAGATTGCCCCCGCCGGGCTGCAGCAAAGCAGTTTCGCAAATTGTTTGCTGCTGATGGCTACGAGTTTCGGCAACTAGCGCCATCGGTGGGGTCGGCTGCCGGAACCGCTCTGCACGTCATCACTGGAGAGATGAACCGGGCCGTATGGAACGGGGAACAGTTCCGGCTGGACGATGCGCTGCAGATGGCTTTCCAGGGGTTCAGTGAAGGGATTGCCGAAGGGTGCGAGTGGGACGCAACCACGCCGAACACGAACACCGCCGAATACCAGATCCGCAGGATGGCGGCCGTGTACAAGCCACGAATGCCGCTGACCATTGATGGTGCCCCAGCGATAGAGATCGGCGGAGAATACGGAATCAGGGCGAATGCTGGCGACGGCTGGACGCTCTCCGGCCATCCGGACCTGATCGGCGCCGACGCTGCCGTGGATGACACCAAGAGCGGTGTGGTGTTGCGGCCTCACCAACCGCAATTAGGGGGATATTCTCTGCTTCTACGGAGCAACAACCTTGTGCGGCCGACGCGGATCGGGCTCACGTTCATCCAGCGGATAGCCAAGACCAAGCCGCAGAAACCGCCCGTCATCGTCGAATACTCCATTCCGGAGGCGGAGCGGTACGCAATGGGGGTGATCAAGCGGATTAAGTCCGACATGGCAACGTACAAGGAGACTGGCGACCTGGAGCAATCGTTTCTCGTCAATCCGTGCTCGATGATGTGTTCACCGAAGTTTTGCCCAGCACACGGGACTGATTTTTGCCCGATAACCAAGTAACAGGAGGATTTCATGTCTGACGACAACAAGCAACTGGTAGTAACACAGCAGCAGAACCTGACCGCCTTTTCCGGCCCGGTCGGTTTCGAATCTGCCCAACGCATGGCCATGGCCCTGGTCAGTTCAACAATGGTGCCCGAATCGTATCGGGGGAAGGATAACATCGGCAATGCCATTATTGCCCTGGAGATGGCACAGCGCATGGGGGCATCTCCCATGGCCGTCATGCAGAACCTGCATGTGATCGAGGGGCGGCCGTCGTGGAGTTCGTCCTTCATCATCGGTGCCCTGAACTCCTGCAACCGGTTTTCTCCCCTGCGGTTCCGGATTGAAGACCGGGGCGAGAAGTCCGTTTCCTATGAATTCTGGGATGGTCCGAAGGGAAGCCGCCAGAAGAAAACCGGCACGCTAAAAATCCAGGACAAGGCGTGCATTGCCTGGGCTTACGACCGGGCCACCAATGACATTCTAGAAGGGCCGGAAGCATCCCTGGAGATGGCCATCAAGGAAGGCTGGTACACCAAGAACGGCAGTAAGTGGCAAACCATGCCTGACTTGATGCTCCGTTACCGGGCTGCTGCGTTCTTTGGCCGGTTGTACGCCCCGGACGTGCTCATGGGGATGCACACGGAGGAAGAGGTTATTGATATCGGTCCGCAGCCTGACGCCGTTGTGGCGCCGACGCTGGTTGAACCTGCCGTGGTGGAGCCGCCTAAGAAGCCTCGGGCCACCAGACAGACGAAGGTCGTTGAACAGGAAGGCCCGGTGGAGGAGATCGCCACACATGAAGTCGTCGACACCGCGACGGGCGAAGTGATCGACGGGGAGCCATTGGCTGAGACGGAGCCAGAAAGTGGCGAACTGCCTGAGTTGGCAGGGGTGACCGGTGGAGGTGATCCGGCAGAAGAAGGCGACCTGTTCTAGCGATATCCCAAGGAGGAACACCAGATGCAAGCAACAATCACCAACTACAGAGGGGTGGCGCAAGCCACCCTTGACCTCACCAAGATCGCCCTGGTCGCCGGGCCGAACGCTGCCGGCAAGTCGTCTACCGCCCAGGCCGTTGCCGCCGCCCTGACTGGCGACGGTACGCCTATTCCCGGCATCAAAAAAGCGACCGCCGGAACGCTCGTCCGCTCGGGGACGGCCAGCGGGTCGATCACCCTCGGCAATGACAAGGGGCAGACCACCGTTGTCTGGCCGGCCGCCAGCGTAAAGACCACCGGCATCCCGCCGCAATCATCCGTCTACGGGGCCGGGCTGCGCTCCATCGTCGACCTGGACGACAAGACGCGGGTGCAAGTGCTGACCGAATACCTTGCAGCGACTCCCACGCTGGCCGACCTGGAGAAGAAACTGACCGAACTGGGGTTCCCTGAGCCGACCATCACCAAACTGTGGGAGTTGATCGAGCTCCAGGGGTGGGACGGTGCACACGCTCAGGTTAAGGAGAAGGGCGCCAAGCTCAAGGGCCAGTGGGAAATGGTCACCAACGACCGCTACGGCACCAAGAAGGCAGAGACGTGGATACCTGAAGGGTATGAGCCCAACCTGGAGTCGTCCAGCGAGACAACGCTGCAGTCATTCGTCACCGATGCCCGGGACATGCTGGAGGCTGCCATTGCGGCAAGTGCCGTTGATGCCAGCAAGAGGGAAGAATGGGAAGGTTTGTCGGCTAAACTCGGTGAGCGACAGTCCGCCCTGGCTGGTGCGAAAGCGGTCAAGGTCGAAAAACCGGCCGTGCTCACCGATTTAGAGCAGCAGTTGGCAGATGCACGCCGGACTGTAGCCGATGCCATCAAGTTCCGTGACTCCATCAAGACCGAACTTGAAAGTGGTAAATCGGCGTCAAAACCCTATGATCGCGCTCATTGCCCTCAGTGCAAGACGCTGTTGCACATCGACAGTAACTCAGCCGGCCATGTGCTTCGGCGAGTGGAGGACGAACAGCCTACCTTAACCAATGCTGACGAGATCAAGTCGCGACTTGCCCAGGCGGAGGAATCTCTGGCTGAGTACACCAAGATCCGCGATGACCTTGATATTAAGTGTGCGGAGGAAAATGGCAAATACACTTCAGCGTTGGCGGCACAGTCTCGGGCCGTCCATGAAGCGGAGCGCTTGGCGAAGGAGTCAGAAGAAGCCACCAGGGAGTTGAAGGCAGTTCCTCAGTCAGCCGGTCCATCTGCGTCGGTCGAGGACTGCCGGAAGTCGCTACATGTGGCGGAGACCCGGCTGAAGGCGTACCAGTCGAAGACCAATGCCGACTGGCTGCACAAGGCGATCAGCCAGAATCAGGAACTGCTGGCCGTGTTGGCGCCGGACGGTATCAGGGGTGACGTGCTGACAAAATCATTGGCCGGGTTCAACACCATCCTGGCTGCCCACACCACCGTTGCCAATTGGCGGCCCGTGGAGATCACGCCGGAATTCACTGCCACTTATGGCGGCACTCCGTACTACCTGTGCAGCGAGAGCGAAAAATACCGCGTCCGGGTGGCGCTGCAGATCGGCATGGCAGCGAAGGACAACAGCCAGGTTCTCGTGATTGACGGGGCTGATATCCTGGACAAGGGCGGACGAAACGGGCTGTTCGGCCTGCTGCGGCATGTCGGCAAGTCGGCGTTGGTCTGCATGACGCTTGACAGTCTGGAGATCGTGCCGAACCTTGCCAAGGCTGGGCGTGGAGTGTCGTACTGGATTGGCAGCGATGGCGTGGTTAGGGAGGTGTAGAGGGATGATCACCGGTCAAGTATATCGAATCAGAACCGTGCCAAGAACAAACGATACGTCCCACGGTGCCCGCAAGGGCTCTCTGGCAGTCGTGCTCGGTCCATGCCCTTACGACTACGGTCATTTCCTTGCCCAGGCGCCACATTCTGTTACGGGGCGTCCGGTAGTCTGGAGTCTGCGCCCATGCGACTTGCAACGACTGCCAGACCACGAGGAGATCAACGGTGGATGCTGAAACCATGCTCCATCAACGACGTATGCCGGCATGGCTCCAGGGGAGCGGGGTACCGATCACCGTCGAGATAGACCCGGTGACACTGTCCACATTCAGACAGATACTGTCCGTTGACGGCTGGTCAGTGGAAGAAGGTATTGAACGGCTGGTCAATCATGTGGTAGGACTTTACGAGAACCGGCAGAGCCGGTAATTTCACGACGGAGGTAACAAGATGACGAGAATTAAAGAAATCCTGAGTCAGATCGAACTGGCGGCAGTCAACGACCCTGCCGCCATCAAGGGGCTGTGCGACGAAGCCAGGGCAGTGCTTGACGGTGAGCAGCCCGCCGCCGAAGCGTCAGAGCCTGCGCCGGTAGTCGAACCGGAGACTACTGTGGCACCGGCTCCTGAGCAGTCCGCCGCCGAAGCGTCAGAGCCTGCGCCGGTAGTCGAACCGGAGACTACTGTGGCACCGGCTCCTGAGCAGTCCGCCGCCGAAGCGTCAGAGCCTGCGTAGCGTACCAGATATCTTTCGGACGGTCGTTTTCTTTCAAAAAAGGTCCGCCATAGCCTCGGATGATTTCAAAGTCATTTTCGGCTTGGCGGATTTTTTGTTGGAGATCTTCCAGCGCCTCTTGGGGTTGGCCGCCTTCGCCCCAGAAGATATTGTACCCTTCTACTGGTTTTGCTTCTCGTAGCATGGATGCCTCCTCTTTTTGTGCTTGCAGTTTTTGCGTGAACCAGTATAATTGATTTTGCTCACATTGGGAATAAAGTTATCAACAGAAGCATGAGAATCGGGTAGCCGCGAGGCCCCGGCCCTCCCAAGGGTGAGCGTTCTCATGCTTTTTATTTTGCACACTGCCCAGTTTGGTAAGGCGGGGCGTGGCCGGGTAAGGCGAAGCACGGTTATGTGAGGTAGAGCATTGCGGACTCGGGCGGCGCACAGCAGGGCGTGGCAACGCGAGGAGATTTATTATGCAAATCAAAGTCACGATTCAAGGAGTCACACCGTTGTTGATGAACAGGTTTACGGAGCAGAATGAAATCAAAGTCAGTTCCGGCCTTTCGGGAGTCCATGTTGGCGGCAAACCGGCCCCGCGTGAACAGGCCAAGCAGAAGGCGTACATGGATGAAGAGGGGAATCTTTTTCTCCCCGGCCCAAACCTTTTCTCCTGCCTCATCCAAGCTGGTACGTTTCACAAATCCGGTAAATCCAAAGTAACGACTATGAAAAGCTCCCTCATCCCGGCTGGTATGTGTGTTATGGACATTGTTTGCCCGCTCAACAGCACGGAGTTTGAGGTTGATAGCAGATCGGTAGTCATCCCTTCCACGGGTGGCAGAATTATGTGTCATCGCCCCCGATTGGACAAGTGGAGTCTTAGTTTTACTCTGGATATTGACACTGAAATGTTCAGCCCTCAGTTTGTCCGGCTGCTTGTCGATGACGCTGGCCGTAAAATTGGCCTGGGGGATTTCCGACCAGCGCGTAAAGGCCCGTTTGGAAAGTTTGTCGTTGTGGGGTGGGAAGAGGTTTGGTAGGGGTGCCGCACCGATTTGGCGTTGTTTTGTCCGGCGATGTGTGGCGGTGCTTGGTGGTGCGAGGAATGGCAAGGCGACGCAAGGAATGGGCGGGAATTCCCCGCCCATTAGCCTTTTTTACCGGACTTCAGCCCCACCCCGTATTTGTCCGCCAACTCCAGTTTCTCATCAAGATCATCGAACACATTTGCGTTGAAATCCTTGCCGATGCAATCTATCTTTTGCGCCGACTCAATGGCCTGCTGCTGAGACTCTTCCAGGGTCGAACCGAAGCCTATCGCTTCTGCCATAAAACCACAGTTAGATAGGATGGCAAAGAACTGCATGGTTCCGTCTTTCTGTTTGGCTTGGCAAATGTTCCCCATCTTTACCCGTTTCAGATCCTTTTCCTTGACCTCTAACGGAAGAGTGGTCTGTTCATTCTTGGTGACAGAAGAATGGATGATGATCTCTGAAGCATAAGGCTTTTTCTTGTCATATTCAGGGACTACGGCTTCACCTTTGGCGACTCCCAAAACCATCGGCCCAAAGTTGGTGTATCGCGCTGAAGATATGCCTGAAGGTGGGCGTCCAGCTCTTTGGCAAGCGTCAATAAAATGCGGTTTCTTGTCTGGTCCTATCCGCAATTCAGACGACATCATGCCTCTGATGTCGTATTTCGCGTACACTGGCCTCATGGCATTTTCCACCAACAAAACCGGCTTGGGAAGGTCGTTGAAATCAAGGCTTATGCAACTATACCCCTCGCCTTTGGCCTCAAACCCGTACATGCAATTAGCAAGGTAGTTCCCATTGGTAAAAAAACGGTCGCAGCCTGGTTCTACTCCATCCTTGGGGTGTATCGGGTCTTCAATCATAAAGACCTGCTCTTCGCGAAGGAAACCAAGATCGTGCGCCCACTTGTCCACCGTTGACATGCTGTTAATCCAGTTTTTATGGTGGAACGATTCCAAGACGCCCCTTGCGTTGTTGTCTACCTTGATCCACTTATCTTGTTCAGACTTGAGCACCTTCACTAGGGATTCAACCCCCGTCACCATTTGGTATTTACCAGTGGGCAGACCACGCCCAGCAAGCACCTTCTTGAACAGACCTCGCTTGCCCTCAAGGATCTCTCCGTCGCCACAGCCGAAAACCAGTTTCCCGCTACGGCGCAACCGTTCCTGCATATCCCCATTCCCAACGTCGAAGAACACCCATAGATCAACACTGTCGTCGTCTTCTTCAAAGCTGTCAATCCTGGTCAGCCCTGGGATTCCTGAGCCAATCATTTGCAGCTCAGGCGTGGAAAACGGCGACACCCAAGGAGTGAAGTATTCGACGACCCCAAAGTATTCAGCCAAAGCTGCGGCCAGGTGGGTAAAAAGCCCAAGGTCGTAAACACGGACCTTCATTTTGCTATAGGGTTTCTGGATCATGGGTTACTCCCTGATAATCTCAAGATATCGCTCTCGCTCTTCCTGCGTCAGCCCCTTAGAGTTGCGGAACTTCTTCCGGAAAGCCGGTTTCAACTCCTCCACCACGTCACTCGGGGCATTCTCCATGATGTCGGCCAGCTTGTCAATCTGCATACGCTTGACCTTGGCCATATCCAGGGGGAGCTTGCCCCGCTGGCCCGGTATGTCGGCCTGTAAAATTTGCCACAAGTTGCGCTGTTCACGGGGGATCTGCTCGTCGCCGGCCATGTCCGTCATCTTGGATATCCGGCGAAGGTCGGGCGGAACAAGCAGCGACTCGGCGAACTGGCCGCCCCATTGCCCCGCGCTTTCCGCAGTTCGCATCGCCTCGCCCATCCGAACCGGCTGTTCAAAGAACGGCACCTCCTCAATTACCCCTTTGGCGCCGGCAAACACCCCAGCCGCCGTGCCGTGCTCCTTACCCTTCTCTGCATAGTGGTCCTCCACCCGGCGCAGAGTGGCACCAATCTGCAGCACCTCCAGTGCGGGAGTATGCAGAGCCCACCGTGGCATGTCGACACCAAATACCCGGAGCCCGCCGGCCTTGACATCGTCCTGCTTGCGGCGTTCGCCCTGCTGATAGTAACCACCGATGGAATCTGCGGCCAGGTAGCCAAGGACCAGTACGGCCGCGCCGATGCCCTGCTTCTTGAGCGCCCTCATCACGTAATCGGCTTCCTCGGGTTTCAGCCCCTCGATACCTTTGGCGCCGATCACCTTGGCGATAGCCTTGGCTCCGCCTGCAGCATAGGACAGCGTTTCCGCCACAAAGTTCGTCGGGATCTTCACAATTGGCATGACCATTTGCAGACCGGTAGCCGCCGCCCGGCCGCCAGTCCCTTTGTGCCGGGCATAGTTGATCAGCATCCGGTACGCCGTCACCATGGCGTTGTCCTGCATGAAGATTGCCCGGTTGGCGTCGACATACGATTCAGCAAACAGAGTCGCCTGCGTCACCGGGTCGGACACGTCATAGCCGTTCTTCATGTACCACTCGGTGCGTTTCTGCAGCGACCGATTGAACTCGGCACGCTTAGGCATAATCTTGAGTGCCCCGTGGATGTGACCGAAGAACTCGATAGCCTCGGGCGGCAGATCGTGCTTTTTGCCGTAGAGTCGATCCAGTTCGCCCCGGCCGGTCTTGATCACGTCCCAGGCGTCCATGTAGGTCTGTTTGGCGAACCACTGCCGCATGGCCGCAGCCTCAGCCCGGACGTTCAGCCCGCCACCCTCTCGGGGCGCCTTGGCTGCAATGCGTGAAATGTACGGGGTATGCGACAGAACACCACCCACCAACTCTTCCAGCGGCGTGGTGATCTGCCGCAGAGACGCCGCCGTGGTGAGTTTGCCGATGGTCTGGGCCCCGGAGAGGATCACCGCTCGGCGCCACTTCACCAGCCAGTCAAGCCCCCTCTGCGCCGCCGTCCGGTTGGCCAGTTCCTGCTTGCGGATCTCCGTGTTGATGGCTTCCTTCAGCCGCTCCGTCTCGGCCTTCAGTCGGATAGCTTCCGGGTCCATCTTCAGCACGCGTCGGGCCGACTTCTCGTAGTTGCCCGTGTTCAGCATCTCCTGCAGGTCAGCAATCCGCTTCATCGTCCGGGTCTTGTACGCCTTCAATGCAACCTGTTCCGGGTCAACGGCGGGCTTTGCGTCCCGCTGCATCTGCTTGTACTGTTCGGCTAGGGCGTCCCGGCGGTCACGGAGTGCCTTCAGTTCGGGCGTCTCGGGAGTCGCAGATGTCTTTTTGCCAGGCGCTAAGTCGTTTTCCTTGATCCTCCGTGTGTATTCGTCTAGAGACCGCTGTGCGGCATCAGTTGCGGCTTTTACTTGCCGTTCAGTGTCAGCCATGAATTTCTTGAGTTGCTGCATTTCTGGCGATTCATCAGGAACTTGCTTCTTCTGCATTTCCTGGTAGGCCTTGCGGAGTTCGTCTCGTTTGGAGCGGAGACCATCTCTTTTCTTCCGGAGTGCTTGTAGCTCGGGTGTCTCGGGAGGAGTGCTTGTTTTCGGATGTGGCAAGACATCACGGGTCTTTATTTGTCGGTCGAGTTCTGTAATCGACTTCTCCACCGCATTCGTGGCGATCCTCACCCGCTGCTCGTCGGAGAGCCCCGGTTTGCCCTCGATGTCCTCCAGGGCCTTCTTCAGCCGGTCCCGTTCGGCCTTCAGCGCGTTGGCCTCTTCGTCGTACTTGAGCCCGATCTTCTTCGGCGTCTTTTTGCCGGTCTTGATCTGCTCGGTGATGTCGTGAATCTGGTTCCGCAGTCGGGTCTTGGCCGCGTCCAGGGAAGTCTTCCACTGCTCTTCCGGCGTCCGGGTCGACTGGCTGTCAATGCCACTGGCTTTCATCGCCTCCTTGACCTGGTGCTGCAGGTCGCGGACGGTATCGGAAACCGGGTCACGCTGGAGCCCGGAATGGAGCGGGGGCTGGCCGGCTTCGGCATCCTCCAGGGCGGAAATCAGCCGCATCTGCCGGCGGGCCTCCCGCATTTCGACCTGGATTTCCTCCTGGCTCATCTTGTAGGAGTGTCCATAGCCGGAGATGGCGTCCCGGATGTCCCGCTTCTCCAGGTCCGGAATGTCCTTCAACTCTTCGTAGATGTCGTCAATGATGGCCTTGGCGTCGGTGATGCCGGCGATCACCCGGTTGCGGGCCATTTCCGCTAGGACCACCACTGCTTCCGGGTCGAAGTTCATAGTCAGTTTGTTGGGGGAGAGGATCGACCGGAGTTTCCCAGCCAGTGACTTGAATTCCGTGTCCATCGATTTGCGGGCAACGGCCTTCTCTCCGGCCCGCTGCCTCCGGGGGGCGCTGGCTTCCTCGTTGTGGATCTTCGTGACCTTGCGCTGCGCCTCCAGTTCGGCTATCCGCTCCTCATGTGCCTTGGATTTCGCCATGGCCTCGTCAAGTTGCTTCGTCAGCGCCTCAATCTTGGTGCGGACGGCTTCCGGTATCTCCGGCTTACCGATGGCCACCCGTACCCGCTGGATCGACCGCGCCAAGGAGTAATCCTCGGCAATCATCATCTTGCGGGCGGCCAGGCCCAGCCCCTGTTCGTAACCTGTGCGCCGGGCGGCCTCATCGTTGGTGTTGATGTCGTCTTCGATCTTGGCCAGCCGCTGCCGGTTCTCTGCCAGGGATACCTGGTCGCCGGCTGCGGTCGCCTTCTCGATCTGCTCCATGACGGCCACATGGTCGTTCTGTAGCCTCATGCGGTCATAGATCAGCGTCACCGACTCCTCAGCGGACAGGGCGCGGGGCTTCTCTGCCAGTGACGCAGCCAGAAGTCGGGGGTCTACCTGGCCAGAATCCACCAAGGCTTTCCCTCTCTCGAACGCATCCCCGAATGTGCGCCGGGTTTCGACCTCAACCGGTGACTTGCCGATGGTGTCCCGTTCCTCTTCGGTGACATCGTTCTTGATGCCCGTGGTCCGCTGCTGAGAGGTCGGCTTGACCGACAGGGGGATGACGTTGCTCTTCTCCGGCCGGATCTGCTTGGCCAGTTCGTCGGCCCGGGCGAGCCACTTCAGGGCGGTTTCCTCGTCGCCCCTGGTCACCGCCTCGTCGGCCTTGTCGAGGAATTCGTTGTGGCGCCGGATCAGTACCTTGCGAAGGTCATCGCCTTCGGTGGAGCCACGCTCGTTGCCGACTATGCGCTTGACGTTCTCCCAGGTCGCTTGAATCAGCCCTTTGAAACGGTCCCACAGGTCGCCCAACTTCTCCTTCATGGAGCGGGTGAAGTCCTGGTATTTGCGGGCACCATCCTCGTAAGCGGCACGGCCTATGGCTTCCAGGTGGGGCATGGCTTCCCGGCCGGATTTGGCGAGTTTGGTGAGTTCCTTCAGTGCAAGAGGGACAACGGAGGTGATGTCGTAGAGTTCGGTGCCTTTGGGTGTCTGGTGATTGGCTGTCTCGCCTTTCGGTACCTTTAGCGCCTTCATCTCTGCCGAAAGCGTATGCTCTCTGACCGGCATAACGACCGCCACCGGCCCACCGTTCTCATAGAACAGCACCGGACCCTGTTTGTTGCCGTCGGCATATATCTCGGCGTTCGGATAGTGCTGTTTGGCATACAGGAAATAATCCTGGTCCACGTATACGTCGGGCTTGCCTTCGACTCTCAGTCGGGCATACGCCTTGTCCGCCGTGTCGATAGGGTTGCCAGATACGGCCAGCACTTCGCCGTTCTTGCCACCGGCACCAGCCGTGCCGTGCCCGACAAAATCTATATTCTCCACCCTGTCCAGATTCTTCTTGTCTGGAAGCATCCGGCTTATATCGGGTGGGTTGGCTTTCCATGCTTCATTGCGCTCGTTTACCGTCTTGTCCTTGGACGGCTTTATCTTGATCTGCGGTTCGCCTTTCACCATGAGATGTCCGGTACCGTGCCACGTTCCCAACTCACCAGTGAAGACCCCAGCCCCTTCCAGTGGGGGGGGCTTCACTGTCGTCTGCTTCGGCAGGTTCCCGTATCCGGTTGACTTCGCCTGGGCTTTCTCGGCAGAGGGGAACAGCGTTTCAACCTGCTTCTTGAAGTTCTGGAGTGCATTCTTGGAGTTGTAAACCTCGAACGTCCCATCGTCAGGGACATGGATTGTCACATAGGCGCTGGCATCGCGGAGTGCCTGTTGTGCTGCCTTTATCTGTGGCGTAACCCTCTTCATATCAGCATCGGCAACATCATGAGCCGATTGGAATTGGGCTATCATCTCCTGCCGGCGTTCGGGTGTGCTATCCTGGAAATACTGAGGATCTTTCCAGAGGTTGAGTTTTGTTCCAGCCTCATCTTTGCGATTGTGAGCATCGGTCAGGGCTCCGCGCAAGTCGCCCAGTTCATTTTGTAGCTTCATCCGCTCGGGAGTCGGTGCGTCCGGTGCCTCCTTGATTGCATCCTCAATGTTCGCCAAAAGGTACTTCTTCTGTTCCTTGAGGGGCGTTCCTTCCTTTTTGGCGGTCTTGACGGCTTCGGCCACCACCTCTGCCGGCGTATCCTGCCCCGTCACCCTGGCGGCTTCGTAGTCGGCGCGGGCCTTCCGCGTCTCAATGTACCGGGCAAGGTCCATTTTCTCCTGACCGGCGGCCCGTGCCCCTTCATTCGACACTGCCGCCGCAGTCCGCCGCCCACCGCCGTTGAACTCCCGTTCCCCGGCTTTCTGCAACGATGCAATCTCACCACCCAGCCGTTCAAGGCGCTCCTCCAGTTCAGGGACGGACATTTTGCCGTAACGTCTTTCAAGTTCGGCGTCCTGTTTGGCGGTCGCTTTGTCAAACCGCTGTTGCTTGGTCAGCCGCTCAGATTCGGGCATCTTGTCATAGGCTGCGCTGGCCCGTTCAATGGCGTCCTCTTTGGTGTTGGCCGTGAAGAAATTACCCTGTTCGTGGCTGAATTTGTACTTCCACAGGTCGTTACGGGGGTCGTGGTAGAGCAGGCCAGCGTCGATTAACGTGTCCTCGCTTACCTCGGATTTCTGAGACATGGCTGACTGTTCCGGCTCCATATCTTGCACCCGCGTGAAATACTCCTCCACCGCCGCGTCGGTCCCCTTGACCGTCCTGGGCAGTTTCTCCCCGGTCCGGCTGGCGAACTCGGCTCGGAGCCCCTTGTTGTCCATGTGCAGGAGGTCTTTCATCCCGGCGATGTCGCGGGCGTCCCATGCGGCGTTGAATTTCTCCTGGGCCTTGGGGTGCAGGGCGGTGAACTCAGGGGCGGGCTGTTTGGTCGGTTTCTCCGGGCGGGTGGTGCCGTCCATGCGGAGGGGGGCGGGCTTCTCGTTCAATGAACCAGATTCTTCCCCCTTCTCCATCTCGATCAGCCTTGCATTCGCCCCAGTCGTCCGCAACTGCGTCCGGTCCGTAAACGTCCCTTCCGGCAGCTTCTCTTCACTGGCCCCGTTGTCCTCCAGCCACTGTTTGAACTCAGCGTGCTTCTTCTGGTTCCCGAAAGAACCCTCCCCGACGATGGCCACCAGCTTCCCGCCGGGCTTCAGCAACTCGTAAGCGTGCCTTACATGTTCGATGTCGGCGGAAAATGGCGGATTAAGTATTACCGAATCGTATATTGCCCCCGGCTCGTAGTCCAAGAAGTCCCGGCCAACCAGGTTGAAGCCCTTCGCCTCCAACACCTCCCGGAGCGGTTCCGAAATCTCAGCCACGTCCACGTCGGCGCCAGTGTCCCGCATCTTCTCGGCAATGTTGCCAGTCCCGCCGCCGGGCTCCAGCACCTTCATGCCTGGCTTGATCCCGGCCCGCTCCACCATGTCAGCGGCCACCTCGGGGGGAGTGGGGAAGAAGTCAACGCCCACGTTCTTACCGACCAGTGCCCGTTCAAGCTGCTTTGCCTTGTCGGCCTTCGGACCCTCGTCTTTGAACTGCAGGTATTCCCGGAGTCCGGCGCGGAGGGTGGGGAGATCCACCAGCCCCATTTTCTGGAGACGCTTGTAGTTCACCATCCTGTCGACGGTGTTCTCCACGTCGTACTTGATGTCACGGTTCGTAGTCCCGGCCTTCTTTAAGGCACCTTCCAGCCGTTCTATGTCGACCTGATTACGGAACTCCACGCCCCATTCTGGTCCGCCGGGCTCCTTGTACTTCTTCATCAACCAGTCGCCATCACGGACCCCGCCGGGCTTCTGTTGAAGATACTGGCCGATCTTGCGAAGGTTGTCCCGGTGTGCAGCGGGGTAGGGGTACTCGACATGCTCAATGTCATCGGTATTGGGCGGCCTGTGGCGTTCCTCGGAAACGCTCCAGCCGTCCTTGCCGTTCTTCTGGAGATTGCGGAACTTGGCCATGTTCAGGATGCTATCCAGCGTCTCCACATGCGTCCCGGCGCTGATCCCTTCGAGGTGCTTCGCCTCGCCCTCCTGGATAGCCTCTGCAATGTTCCTGATCGTCTTCGCCAGGGCAATCTGCTTGCGGGCGGCATCCTCGGTGCTGTTCGCCTGTGCGGCACGCTTCGCCGTGTTCGTCAGCCGATCGGCATTCAATACCCCGTTGGCCTTCTCCTCCATGGACTCAGCCAGGGCGGTCAGTCGCTCGGCGGCGTTCTCCTTCCGCGTCTCCTGCTTCGTCTCGATCCGGTCCTTGACCGCTTCGGTCGCTGCCTCGGTGTCGCCGGTCAGGTACTTCTGGAACGCCTCGGCGTTCTCCTTGGTCTTGAACTGAAAACCCGGCACGGCACCGCCCTTCGCATAGGACGAGTACCAGCCGCCCAGCCGCTTGGCCGTGGTGTTCCACTCGTTGTACACGTCCCGTTCGACCCGTTCCGCCGTCTTCACCACGAACAGGTCTTCACCGGTCTTCGTGTGCTTCGTCTCCACGATGGACGACTCAACCGTGCCACTGGCGGCCCGCACTGTCGCCTTGCGTTCGGTCTGCTTGGCCGCTACCTCCTTGTTGTGCTCGGCGTGAAGCTCGTCGTAGAGGTCGCGCTTCTCCTGCGGCAGGTCCTCGATCTTGTAGCCCAACTGCTTGTACTTCTGGAAGTCCTCCCACGTCTCTGGGTTCTTGATCGCCTTGACGTAGCCCTCCCGGCGCTGGCGGTACTCCTCGCGCTGCTGCGCTATCTTCTCAGCGTGGGCCTTCAGGTTTTCCGGCGTGATCCGGTCCACCCGCTTCTGCACCGCCTCGGCCATGGCGTCCTTGCCCATGCTATAGGAAAGCATACCGTTGCCATCCAGGTAGGCAAAGTCCGTCACCATGTCGTTGTAGACGGCGCTGACGATGGTCGCCTTCTTCTCGCCCTTGTAGCGGGCGGCACCGAAGCTACCCATACGCTTCAGTAGCTCGGGGATGGTGGACTTGGCCAGTTCGGCCTTGATTGCTTCCTTGTTCTCGCGGAGGGACTTGAACGCCTGCTGGACGGTGGCCGGTTCGACTGGCTCACCGTCGGCAAGAACTTTCATGAGGTCGTCATGGGCGGCCGTGGTGTACTGCTCGGGAAGGGTGTGGGATAGCCTTACTTCTTCTGCTGCGCTTCCGCCTCCAGCTTGTCCAGCACCTGCGTCATCCCGGATGTCTGCGGCTTGTCGTTGGTCGGCTTCTGCTCTTTCATCAGTTCCTCGACTGTCATTTGCTCCTCCTTCCAGCCATTCCCCTTTGCGGTAGACGACTGTCGCTTTGTTGATCGGCGCCGGAACGGGGCTCTGGACGTGCAGTGCGTTATCTTTGCCACGTTCGGACGGCACCTGAACAGTAAACTCTCCATGAACGTCAGCCGGCGAGATCCGGTACACAATCAGGTTATCGCCATCCTCGGAGTTGTCCAGTACCCGCTTGGCATCCTCCAGGGACGTGGTGAAGGAATGGACCTTGGCGGACTGGCCCTTGGCGAATTGGTGCTTATAGCCGTCGAAACCGTTGTCCAGCCCGTTGCCGATGCTCTTGATGTTGGCGACCCGGTAAAGATTGCCGTCACCATACTTATCGACATAAGCCTGAATATCTTGAGCGGTGGCGTGATAATATTTTCCCTTTTCGGCTTTCGAGGGGGTGAGCTTGGCGGTGTCGGCTGGCAATTTCTCCTTGGTGATTGCCTGGGGTTCGAAGGTGCGCTTTATTTCTCCCCTGCCTGCCTCATCGCCGCCGCTACCGCTTGCCGGTGCGCCTGCTTCCGGCTTTCTGGCTGGCTGTTGCCGATCTTGCCCGTCTGGTCGAATTTCGCCATCATTTCCCGGATGTTCTGTGACACCACCCGGTTGGATTTGCCCTTCCTCAACGGCATTCTGTACCTCCTCTGTTGCAGCGTTCAAGTCCTGGCTGTGCAGCTCCCCGGCCGCTCCCTCTCCGTTCTCCTTCACCCATGCGTCGTACAGTTCGGGCTGATTCTGCTTCATCCAGTCCTTGGCTTCAGCGCGGGTCATGAACTCGCCATCGCCAGCCACAAAGCCGCGCTCGTGGTCTGGACCGATGCCGTTGGCGTCGATTATCTCGGGGTGGGTTGATCCCGGGGCACCAACAATGGTGTCGTTTCCTTCTCGAATAGCTGGGCGGAGGGTGTCGGCTGGCGTGGCGGGTTCCTCCTCGGGCGCGACAGTCTCAACCGATTTTCCTTTTCCCTGTTCCTGATCACTGGGGGGGGCTCCTTCCTCGTCTTCGATGACAAACCGGCGGCTCTTGATCTGCTCTGCCAGGTCACTTGCCTTCGGTTTTTCTTCTGGGGTGTACGGTAACTGCTTCTGTTCGACCGGTGCCGGCGCGGTGGGCTTATCCTTTGCCACAACAGGCTTCGGCTGCGTCCTCGGTGGCATGGTGCGCTCTTGTGCTATTGGCGCTTCCGGTGCCACACCTTCAACGGCCATCCTCTTCTTGAGTGCAGCCTGAAAGCTCTCCGGGTCAAGGCGGGCAATTTTTGCCTCTGCCTCCCCCTCGCTCATGCCGTTTTTGACCAGTCCGGCCCTAACGTCGTCGATGCTCTGGATGACCAACCCGCGCTCTCTGTTGGTCATCATCCGCCACCAGTCAGAGTTGCGGACGGCGCCGGGGATCTCCGTGGCACCAGTGAGCAAGCCTGCGCTGGCACCGCCTACAATTGCCTCGTCAGCTATATCCCGGCCAGAATTTGACGCCTCAGTCGCCCCAACAATGCTGCCGGTCGCCGCCTGGGTGACAATACGACCGATCCTCCCGGCATTAGCAAGGCCGAACGTGGCATTGACAGCACTGGCGATGCCTTCCCATGGGGCGATCACGCCAGCAAATTGGCCAGCGACTTCTGCGCCCTTGCTCGGGGTTAACCCGATTGACGGCATGGCTTCGGTAGCCTTGTCTATCTGCTTTCCGGCCAAACCAAGGGTAAGCCCACGGGCGACCCCCATTGAGCCGCTCACTGCCATACCACCCAATTCGCTGGCAGCCTGCCGTGTTTCTTCCGGAGTCTTGAATACACGACGCCCGCCAGATATGCCCATCACGTCGCGGGCAGAACTTAATGGCGTGACTCTGGTCGGTGAGAATACCCGCTGGTATGTGGGTTGTGCTTGTTGTTGGGGCTGCAGTGACTGCTGAGGTGGTTGCTGCACCGGTTGCTGTTGGGGAGGGGATGTAGCCGGCTCATCTTCAATGACAAACCGGCTGCTGGATATGGGTGCACGGGCTGGGGGTGTGTTTTCGGCGTCGTCCTCAATTACAAACCGACCGGCCATGGGGACCTCGATTAGTTTATTTCAACCCACTGATTACCGTTCGATTTATACCGCTTTCCCGTCTGTTTGTCACGTAGAACCTTGCCGTTGTACAGCGCAGCGTTTGGCATGGAACTGAAACCGTTCCTTGAATCATCCTGGACGGTACGTTCGTTCTTCTTCTGGACGCTGCCGCTGTTTTTTTGGTAATACTTCTCGACTTCGGCTTGCACCTCCTTGTTTTTGGACGCCTTGGCCGCTGCACGAACATCTCCCTCGGACCATTTGTCCGCGGCACTCTTCACATCCGCCTCGATGTCGTCACCAAACACGCCCCCCTTCTTGCCTTTGAAGTAGTCCACCAAGGGGCTATTGCTCGGGGTATCCTGTCTTGGAGCCGGTCGGCCTTCAATCTGTGCATCCGCCTGCCGTTCTGCCTCACTTTGCCGTTCGGCAAATTCCTTGCCCTCCCAATCGGGATCTTTGCTCAAAAGCGCCAGTTTCTCTTTAACCAGGGCGTCCCGGCGTTTGCTGCTGTTGTCGCGGTTTTCCATCCGGAGTTCTCTCTGATTGGCGCGACGGTCTGCGCCTTCTTCCCGGATGGTCGCTCTCTTGTCGGCGTGCTCCTCGCGTATTTCGGCTCTGCGATCCAGTGCCCTTTCTTTGGCGTCGGGGTCAGGGGCTCCTGGTCTGAGATTGCCCTGTTCGGTGAGATAACTGAACCCGGTAGGTGAATCCTTGTCCGCGACGATGTCTCTTGTGAGCTTGTCCTTGGGGAACCGGGCTTCAGCGTCCTTTTCGGTAACCGAGTAGCCCGCTTTACCCATGAGCTTGATGTACTGTTTCCGTGCCTCCACTGGGTCCGTATCAGCGTCGATCTGCTCCAAAACAGTTGCATCGGCCTGTGCCCGCTGCCGCGTTTCTCCCGCCTTTTTGACCTCCTCCATGAGTTTGCCATTGCCCTCCACCTGCGCCAAAGCAGGCAGTAGCAGGTTGCCGAAAGCGGCCCCCTTGGAGACGTACTGCTGGAGAATTGAAAGCGGTATCTGGTGGATCGTAGACTTGTCGCCTTCGCCTTTGGTCAGGGGGGTGGGCTTGCCCTCTTCGCCCTTGATGATCGGGATAACGGAACCCTGGTCCATGTCGATCAGGAATGATTCAGCCTCTTTGCCGTTGAGCAGCCGCTTAAACGCCACGTTGAAATTGTCGACTAGCCCCGGCGCGTTCTGGTCGCTGATCCTGACCTTACGCTGTCCTTGCGGCATCTGTTGTGCCTGTTGAACCAGTGCCGGGGTGATCTGGCCCATGGTCTGCTGCAAATTGTGCAAGGCCGACACCTGTACCGTGGCCTCCTTGGGGTCGTCAGACAACATCGGTGCTTGCTTCTGGAGGTGCAGCACTGCGTCGATTTCTTCAGGGGAGTATTCCGGCTGCGTCCCGTTCGCCATGGCCTGATAGTTCTTGGTCATGGCTGATGTGATGGGACCTTGAAGTATCTTGTGTTCTGCCTGAAGTTTCAGCGCCTGATTCTGTGCGGCTACGGCGGGCCGGTCTTCCTGTTCCCACTGCTGCTTCTGCCGCTCTTCCGACATGCGGAGGTCATTCATCTGCCGGCGCTGGGCTGCGTCTTGCTTCTCAATCTCCAAGCGGTCGTTTTGGTTGAAGACCTGATTGAGCTTGGCGAAGGAATCAATACCGGCTTCTATGGGGTTGGCGAATGGGGAAAGACCGAAACGGGCCATGGGGGGCTCCTTTACATTGCATTGATGGCGATCATGGCAATCAAGGACGCTGCCGAAGCGCCCATACTGATTTCCTGCTGTTTCTGCGCCTCGTCCAGTTGCTTATTGGCCGTCTGCCGCTCCTGCTCCTGGGCGCTGAGTCGGGCAAATCCGCTCAAAGCGTTCCTTTCGTACCCCGTGCCGGCTCCGATCATTCCAGGCATGTCACCCTCCCTGTGTGTACTTGGCGTTCGTGCTGCTCTGGACTATATTGGGATTCGGGGCACTCCCCAGCGCGATCAACTCATCCTGAGTAGCCACATTGGCCCGCGCCCTGTTTTCCGCACCGGCCACCCCGGCAGCTCGCGACAGGCTCCGTATCCTGTCTGATACCTGCTGCTGCTGCGCGTTCGGGGCGATACCCCGGGCAGCCAATTGTCGTCGCTCTACTCCGGCCAGCGTGTCAAACGTTTGATTTGCCGCATTGCCTGCTTGTCCCACCGCCTGTGTGAGAACCTGCGGGTTGTTCAAGGACGACTGCCCCAACAGATTCAATTCTACCGGCTTGAACACGCTCTCCCAGTTGGCAAACTCAGAAGCAAGAATGTTGGCCGCCATGTTTTGAGCGTTCCCAGAAGTGTTGAGGGGGATATAATTGTTGCCGGCATAAGTCCCTCTCATGGCATATTCATCGGTGTTTCCAGTAGAACCAAGATTACTGGGTATCCTGCGGCCTGGGGGAATAACGTATGTCTGACCAGGTTCGACTGGTCCGTCATATTGGCCTTGCATACATCCTCCTTATCGTGCCGCGGAAAACCATGGCCGGGTGTTGAACGCCGGCAGGTTCTCATCGCTCTGCATCACACCGTAACTGTCGGCAGGCGCTGCATTCATGTCGCTCTGCAATACACCAAAGCTGCCCGTTGTCGCCGGACGACTCATATACCTGTTAACCCCAGCCACAGTAGCCCCAGCGATAGACCCGGCCGCATTTTCGTATGCGGCTTCTGTCTGCAGGTCCGCTTCCTTGTCCCGGATGGCCGACTGCACCGACTGCCCGGCGATCTGTTCCTGCGTCTGCTGCGCCGTGGTCTGCTGCCCTCGGCCGATGTCGACGATATTCTGCAGCGAGCCAAGTTGTCGCTGTCTCAGCTTGCCTTGAGCATTGGCCTGCGCCTCAGTGGCCGCTTCCCCCACGTTATCCATCTGCTTGGTGACGGCGACGGGGTTCGACTGGCGGGTGATGGCCCCCTTCATGACCTCGGCGTTGACCTGGCCGGCAACGTTCCTGGCCTGTGCGGGCGTAGAGGTATTGGTGACAGTCTGTTTGATGTGCTTGTCGATGAAGGGTTTGTACGACTCCTGGTAGTAGTTCCAGAGCTTCGTGTTGTTCTTCTGCTCCTGAATCTGGTCCTGCGTCTCCTGGACTCCGCCGCCACCGTCCATCTCACACCTCCGCCACGTAAGTGGTCATGCCGCGTCGCCACCCCGGCATCCGGTCGAATCCCCGCCTGGGTGATCCCATCTCGATCCTCGTCGCCCCGGCATTGCGGGCAATCTCTTTGAGAAAACTCATATTTCTATCCCTTTTACCATTTTCGCCGTAGGCAATCCAGACAAAAAGGATTTTCACGCCCTGCCGCTCCTTCACTTTCACGATGGCGAAGCTGTCGTCCTCGTCATTACAGAACAGGAACGCTTTCTGATCCTGGCAGGCGGTGAACACCTCATCCTCGGTCCAGTCGCAAAGGTCGATGTACCGGTTCCGGATGGCCGTGATTCGCCCAACGATGGCGGGCCAGGCATCTTCCAGTGGATAGGTCACGATCATTTGGAGACCACCTCCAACTGCCAGTAGTCGGAACCGTCCGGGTTCAGCCCCATGAACCGAACCTGGATATTGGCTCCCTTGCCGGTCCCGCCGACATCCACCAGCCCGGACACGACCGTTACCACCGTGTTCTGCGTGACCGTCGTTGTCGTCCCTCCGGATACCAGTTTGCCGATGGCCGATAACTGTGCGTCGGTGACATAGCGACGATCCTTGCTGTCGTTGACGTTGGCTGTGGTCAGCACCGACTGCGTCTCGTTGAAGTACGCCCGGATGTTGTTCAGGGCGCGGATACAGTCGTCCAGAGTCCGTACGAAGCCGATCACTGGCCCTTTCATACCGGCAACTCCTGCATGGTGCTCGCCAGGTAGATAGCCGTCACGCCCCCCTGGATGATAACGTCGCATTCCTCGGTCAGGTCCATGTCGGGGTGCCGGAAAGCGTCACGTGACGTGGCCGTGAGCGACACTATGCTTGTGCCCCCGTCCGAGTTGTAGTACGTGACTTGGACCGTTACCGGGTACGCCGTGGCGATGATCTTAGCCGCCCTGAAAGTCGTTGGATGGAACCGATATCGCTTCGTGGTGACGCTCATGGTTCGGAGCGTTGTCCCCCGGGCGAACGCAACGACATTGCCCCCCACTACGAGGTACAGAGCCCCTGAGACGGGATCGGCATAGCCGGCCGTGGCGTAGAAGTCCAGGGGGACGAAGTCGCCCGTCTGGGGGTCGAAATAGAAGCCGGCCTGGGTGGCACCGTTGGTGTAAAAGCCAACGTACTTCTCCTCCCAGAGGTACCCGGAAAGGGTTGTCGGGTTGTACGTGTCGCGCCACTCGTCTGGGGAGATGATGTCTTTGGTGACGATGGTGGCAGAGTTGATGCCCATCATGGCCAGGCCGTCCGTGCTGGCATAGATGACAGCCGGCCCGACCTGAACCACGCTCCTCTTCGAGATACAGCCGAAACCGACACCGAGCTTATCCATGACATAGTTGGAAGGGGCATTACCGGTGACCAAATATGGGACGCCCTGAGTCAGTACCAGCACCGAAGTACCAAAGGCGCCGAGTCCCATCACGGGAACGTCTGTCGGTTTCTGGTAGCTTACCGGCCAAGCGTAGGGGAAGCCCGGCACGCTGAACAGTACGAGGTTGCCGGAGAAGGCTGCCACCGTCTCATTGGCCAGGGGGGTGAGCCCTTCCACTCCGGCGGGCGGGCCGTCCCATTCGGTGGACTGCAGCACCTCGCCAAGGGCAGCCGACAACGTGGTGTCGCTGTAGGTGCCGGTCGCCAGGGGGATATTGACCAGGAACTGAAGGATCTCGTTGCCGGCGGCGTCCACGTTCGATCGATAGATGTTCTTGCTGACGATGTTGTAGTTCGGATCAGCGGTGACATTGGTGTCCGTAATGGCCACGGCGTCACCATCGAAGACATCCACGATGTTCGATGCCAGAGATGGCGGCCCTTCGTTGCCGTATCCGTTCACCAGCGTTTCTACGTAGTATCTTGACTGGATCAGCGTCCGATCAAGGACCGGCGTAAATACTGGCGTGACCTTGAAATTGCCCGACACGAATGTCCCGAACGCCGTGCTGTCAATGCCGTCAAGGGTGAAATTATTTGCGTCGGCAACGGTGATCGTAGTTTGCACGGTGGCAAGCTGTGTCATGCCGACCATGGTATTGAAGGTAACCACTGTGCCGTTGATGAGCCCGTGGTTTGCGGCCGTCACCTGTGCCGGGTTGGCTTTGGTGACGGCCGACATGGCTACATTAGAATAGTAGGTGGAGTAGTCGCGGGCTATCAGTGTCCAAGTGCCCCCGCCAAAGGCAGGAGTGTAGGTTGTTGTATCGATACCTATACTGAAACTGTTGGCATCAATCCTGGTTATCGTGCATTCATATCCGTAATTCACCAGCAGGCTGAGCCCAATAATCTTCAGGTGAACCTTATCCCCAGTGGTAAGCCCATGGTTTGCGCTGGTGACTACCCCGGGGTTTGCTTGGGTGATATTCTGGATGTCGCCAGTCGGCATAGCGAAGAGCCCGTTGAGTAGGAATGACTCTTGTGGGCCGCTGAACACTGTAGGGTACTGGAACGACAGTGTTTTGCCGTCAATGGACGGTATCCCAGTGCCTGAGAATTTTAGTTGTAGCTGGCTGTTCTGAGATGTCAGACCGGCTACGGCGCCTGACACCTCAGTCACCCGTGTTGATGCCGTTGTTGTATCAAAGAAGTCTTTGGTGATCGATGTAATGGCATTGAACTCAGGGATGGTCGAGCTAACCGCAGACAAGGCATGTGTTGGTGCCGGAGGCGACGGGTAATACCACTTCTCTGGGTAGGCAGTCCCGCCTGAGTTGTACAGCGTCGAATCCGTGACCTTGAGCGTCCCACTCTCGGTGTAGAACACCCGGTGGAACGAGTCGTTCGCCAGGGGGGCGGTCATGGCCTTAACATCGCTGTTCCACGCCAGGAACTTGCCGGCATATTGATATAGGAACAGACTGAGCAACGGGCCGACGTTGGCCGGAGTGTTGTTGAACAGGTCAGCAAGCAGTGCCTCGACCCCGCCATGGTCGAACCGGCAGTCAACGGCCGCCTGTGACTTCCCATCGGGGAGCAGGAGCGGGTCTTTGATCTTCGGCAGGATGCCGCCGAACTTCGCAATGGTCAGGAGCATCTACATACCCTCAGCGTCTGACTTCGCCTTTGCCGCTTTACCGGCTCCGAGCTTCTGCAGGAACATCTGGTAGAAGGCTGTCCCTTTGGCCTGGGCGTTGGGGATCTCCGTCTCTTCCACCAGACACCGGTAGATGATGTAGTCCACGATGGCCGGCACGTAGGAGTTGTCCAGCGGGAAGTCCGTGGGAGTCACGTTGTCGTTCTGGACGAGAGATGTGACTTCTGCCGGGTAGCAGGAACAGATAAGCGAAGCGGCTTGCGTAGTCGTAGGGGGAGGCGGGGGAAAGACATAGAACACCTCCGGGTTGCGGTCATCCCGCATGACGTACTGAATGGTGTCATCACCGGCAAAAGCGTACCAGCCGGGAAAAAGCCGGTCCATCTGTGCCTTGGTAATCAACTGGACGCTAGAAGTCAGGTTATTGCTGAGGTTTACGACCCCCTCGACATCGACGAGGAACAGCGCCCCAGGTGGAAGGTTTTGCCGCGGTCCGGCGGCAAGTTGAACGTTGCCGAACGTTACGGCGTAGGCTTCCGGCTTTAGGTTGACGATCTCCTTTACACCAAGGTTCAGGTACGGGAACGTCTTGGTCGTAGACCAGGTAACCTTGGTGATGTCCTTCAGTTGGGTACCTACGATATCGAGGATCTGGGCACATGTGTCGGCATTGATCTGTAACGGTTCAGCCCCACCGCCCGGCCCGCCTCCGTCAATTATCTGTGGCATCGCTCCCCCTCGCGCTTCCGTGTTCAATTTCCTTACGTTTTACCATACTTGTCAGGCACTCACAACAGTGATCACACGGCGCCGTTGTGAGATAGTGGCACTGCGGACAGACATGGGTGAGATGCCATAAACCGCCTGGTGCCATCGGTACGTCGCAGTTGGGGCAGTTCATAGTTCCCCCCCCCCGGGGGGGCGATTATAGCCACCCGCCTTTTTGCAACGTGCTGCTGTCACAGTTGGGGCATTCCATTTATTGGTAGGTTCCAATACCCGACGCAAGAGCATCCATTGCTCCGGCACAACGTTCATGAGGCACATTAGTAGCCATACCATTCTGTAGTTATATAAAATGTTGTCGAACCGGTAGATAACACACTCGTATTACCGCCTGTTGTCGTAAGTCGTGCATAAATAGTAGTTGCATAACCATCCCAGGTAGGAAATGACCCGCCCTGGATGGCATTAGCCCTGTTAATCAAAGATCCAAGTTGCGAGTCATTCGTCCCGACTGTAATCGGAACAGTTAAAACATCGTGGCTTAATAAAAGATTATTACTACCAGCGCTTGTGCCTACTATTAAAGCTGCTGACGATACCCCACCTCCCGTATATGGTGTTGTGGTTTCTGCAACTATGTTAGTTATCTTGGACCTGTTCGGTATTGTCCCGATCAATACGTCAGCTGTTGTACTAGCTGCGGAAAAAGCATTATGTGCAACTGTAACAATATAGGTTTGGGTGTTAATACGTCCATTGGCATTAACCGTTATTCCGGTGCCGGATGCCGGAGTTACATTCAAGGTTTTGTCATATAGTGGCACATTTGTACTGTTGGCCTTCCAAGTAAAACCCAAGTCAGTATTATTAAGCGTTATTGTTTCGGTGCCATTATCAGTAAATGTTCCACCGATTCTGACATTGGTGAAAGCGTTGCCTCGTGCGGATGGCTTAATAGTAATATCCCCGGTTGTCCCACCATCCACTCTATTCTGCGCGGAAGTAGCATCAAAAGTAATTTCAGTAGCAGCCGTGTTTGTTGCGTAGTTAAAAATATTGGATAACAAATTTTTTGATCCGCTAACCAATATCTTGCCCGCTTCAGCATTAGTCCCATTAACCGTATTATCGTGCGAGTTTTGACCTAATTCTATGTTGGTGGTGTTTTGTTCGATCGTTCCGCCATAAATATTATTACTGAAAGCGTTGTTGACTAGCAAACCACGCCCCGAAACTCCCTCTATAACCGGGTTTACAATAGTTACCCCTGTTGTCGAGTCACCGTTCCCAGAAGTCCCGCCAAGAACAATTCCGTTTACAGGCGTAACCGTGAACACTCCCTGGTTCAAAGATACGCTAAAATTATCCAGTTTCCCGATAACAGTAAAATCGCTTTTAAATCCATCCGCCGATACATCACTAATGCTGACATCACGTATAGTCCAATGGTGAACGTCGTTAATATATATACCGTTTGTCGCACTCGCGGTGCCCTTTATCATGAAATTAGACAAAGAAACATTCAGCTGCCCACTACCAGACAAATTAACACAATTGCCAGTTCCGGCAAACCTCAATACTGTGGACACCCCATCACCGTGGATATTGATGCCCGTTTTTGCCCAGGCTGGTGCCGTGGAGTAAGAATAATTACCGGCTGGGAAATAGTAATCCACCCCCGCCGCCCACGGGGTGACAGTATCCCAGCCAGACCAGGGAGACGATGAAGAACCATTTCCGCTAGTGCTAAACCACGGTATTCTGATATGATCCAAACCGGAAACCGACCCTGTCCCAGCAAACGCCTGATAATCTCCTATCTGCGGCTGAGACTGGAACGTCAGCGTCTTGCCGCTGGCGATGGTGATAATAGCCCCATTGACTGGCTGAAGTGTGATGTTGCTTGGGATTGTGAGGTTATTCACGTTCTGGTTCGTCGCATATTGCAAAGTTGCTGGAGTTGAACCAATCGCAGCCTTGGCAGTAGACAAATTACCGAACTTCTCGACATGGAAAGCAGGGCCAGACGAAACAGCATAGTTGGCCACACCGCTGGTGTTCTTAAATACTGCACCATAAGGCAATGTTGACCATGTACTGACACCATCGCCAACCTTCAGGAGCCCCGTATCCGTCTCGTAGCCAGGCTCCCCGTTCTGGAGGACAGGATTGGCTGCAAGCCATTGAGCCAATGTGCCGCGTTTGAAGATGATGCTGACACCGGTCGCGGCGAGAGTACATGCACATGTGGCAAGGACCAGCATGGATGCGATCCACATAATTCTAATTTTCATTGCAATTTTCTCCTTTTGACTTTTCGTCAGACATCACACCTGTTCTTTTCGTGAACTCGTTCATCCACCACGATCACGTCAAAGGGTTGAAGCTCAATCATCGTCATCTCCATTCATGCCGCTGCAAACCTGGATGATAGCCCCGATACCAATCGCCACCACGAGCAAGAGGATGCAGACAGTTGAGCCGGTCATAGTCCGCAAAACCTCTTGAATACGTCTGCCAAACCCAACAGATCGGCCACGCTGGTATCGGTCGGGATTACGGCATAGGTGAGCCGCAGATACTCATTTTCTACTCGGGAAGCCGCGGCTCCCACGCGCTGGTTCTCGGAGATCAACCAAGTAGCAAACTGTTGAGCCGACATTCCCAGGTTGGCCCCCATGCCGGCGAGATAAGCACTGGCTGTTTGACCGTTTTTCGTAATGGTGGTGTCACCGGCCCCCGCCAGCACCGCCTGTGCCGCTTGATAGTTCTGCTCATAGACCGCGATCACGCCGGCATTGTCGCTAGTGACCTTTGATAATCCCAGCTTGCGGACGGCCAAGACATCGGCGGAGACCTGCGCCCGAAGAGTCGGGCAGGCTGCCAGGACCTGGCCATCCGTGGCCGTACCGGCAGAATCCTCCCAGACCTCGGTACGCCGGTTGGCGCTGCTACTGTAGATCGAAAACCCAGGAGAAAAACAGACTGGACGGGACACACTGGATGGATATTTTGGAGCAGGACCATTATTAAGCCGCGTCTCTGGCCCCGTGGTGCCATGCACACTCACATACTGCGGAGTCACTTGATCACGGACAACAATGGTGTATCCAGCGTGAGCCGTGGTGGGTATGACGAGGAAAAGAAAAACTAACGATGCTTTCATGTTGCAATGCCTCCCTTATGGGGGGAAGGGGCAATACGGGGCCCCAACAGTGATGGTCCTGGGGCATGGTGTACCCCATACTCGGTAACAGGGCTGTCTAGCCGGTGCTTCGTAGGGGCAACAGAGCAGTCCAACGGTGGACAGCAAAACCAGTGTCAGCATCACCAAGAAGAAGTCGCGGTCTCTCACTGGATCACCACTGTCCCGGAACTGTAGACTTGAAATGACAAGGTCGTCCCATTACCTCGGTATTGCTTCTCGTAGCCATCAGAAGTCTTTTGCCATCGAAGGTGGTTGGTTGAATCTCGCATCTCTAGTGCCCATGTGGTTGGGTTTATCGCAATCCGAACGTACCCGTTCAAGTCGAGAAGCGATATTGTGCCATCGCCAGAAACAAACCATCGAACATTGCCTACCAGATCTCGCACCTGATACATACTGGTGCTATCCGTCTGTGGTGCGAGTGGTTGGCGGTCAACTGGGTTACCTCCTGCTGCAGCCAATGTAGATAGTATTTGTGCTTGCGTAATAGTGCCCGGGTTTCCCGGGTCCCCCTTGTCACCTTTCGGACCAATTTTGAGAGCCGCTATTGGTGCAATGGCGGTGCATGTCCTGCCACCGTAGCTCAAGTCTACAGATACCCAGTTATCGGTTTTGCTTGCTGAATAGGTGCCAAACCTGGCAGGCTGGAATGTTGATTGCGTGCTGTACGTATCAAACGACAACAGGGTGTTGGACGTAGGGACATGCCAGTGGTATGAGCCTGGGGTTTTCAGCAGTCCCGACTCATACAGCTTCGCGGTATAGGGGAACATAGCCGGGACAGGAGAAAGCCCGTAAGTGTCATAGGTGAACGCCATAGGCCCAGAATCGATAACGCATTGCAAAGCAGGTGTACCATCCGCTCCGGTTGCCCCAGTCGCCCCAGTTGCCCCAGTTGCCCCAGTCGCCCCAGGTGCCCCTGGGGCACCGTCAAAAACATCTACGCATGCCTGTGCTGTGGCACCATTAATTGTCAGTGTCTTGCCGCTGGTGCTAACACTGGAACTGCCTGTAGCAATCACGCGCAACGTATCATTGACCGTCGTGGACTTGATGTTCCCGCCGGCTGCCGAGATGTTGCCAAAACTGATCGTAGGGCCGATGACCGTGGCGCTGGCCAGGGCCGGCAGGGCAAGGCATAGCAGTATGGCTAGGACGAGTCTCACAGAAACGTACTCCTATTGGTCCGCCGGTTGGGCGTCAGGTGAACTCTTGAGTTAACCACCGTCTCAACCTCCCGGTGGACGAAGGAAAGGAACGTCGGGTCCGCGTCGGGCATCGCCATACCCTCTACGATGATCTTCACGCAGCCTTCACGGTACACCTCGTCAAACAGACTGTTGAACGGGAGAACGTCGGCGGGAACTGTGACCCTAGCCGGCTGCTGGAAATAACGCCCCTTCAGGCTGATATCCCACACCACCTTCGGCCGAATGAACATGGTCGTGTTGATGATCTTCATCTTGTGCGGCAGCGTCCCGGACGGCTCCCACGACTCGCCATTGAGTCCGTACCACTCCCACCAGCCGTATTCATTGTGGTCGTAGTCGTCGTTCAGGTAGGACGGCTGCAGGTGCTGGTGCTGCTGTGAGGCGGTCAGCCCGTCGATGATGCCCTGGACGTTTGCCACCAGGGGCTGCGCGGTGACGATGGCCTGAATGTTGGAAACCAGCGTGCCGGAACTGGCCAGCAGGTTGTTGATCATGGTGAGGTTCGGTCCGGTGAGCCCGGCCGTGGTGAGTTGTGTGGTTAGACTGGTTACCAGACCTTCCACGGCCACGGCATACGGCTTCTCTGCCGGTGACAGGAAGTCGGTAGGCAGGGTGAAACTGTACTGGCCGGCCGGGATGATGGCCGAGAGACTACCCGTCGCCAAGAGGTCAGAGTTGCGCTCCAGGAGCTTCTTGAAGATGATGCTGGTAATGGAGTTGGCGGCGCCGAAAACGGTGATCCCTGTGGGCTTCGCGTTGCCGACGCGGGGGAGAATATCGAACAGCAACTGGCTAGCGGTGTAGGCCATGGGCTAGTCTCCTTCGCTGGTTCTCATCACGTCTGTTGCCCGTGTGTGCGCATGCTTGCCGCAAGTGGTGCAAGTCCCATTCTCGACCCTTGTCCGGTGTTCGGCCCATAGCGCGGAAAGGTCCTTTTCGAGCTTGCCGAGCCGGGCAAAAACTTCGGTGTTGAACCTGATGAAAGAATCTTTCATCTCCTTGATGTCCCCTTTGATCCCCATGAAAATCACGGCAATCAGCGACTGCACCAGCAAAATCAACCCTCCGATGATGGACATCAACACCTGTGGACTCATGCACCCCCCTCTTCCTGTGTCATTCTGGATGTGCGGCAAATAGCACGCACATCCAGCCTTAATAATTGATTTCGGGAGTTATCCGTTCTGCGCGGCCTGGATTTCGGGAGGAATTTCGCTCGACGTGGAAATCGACTGAGCTAGGGAATCAATCAAGGTCATACCCGAAATGATTCCCAGCCCAGTCCATTGCGCCTGGTGCAGAGATTCCCCGTTCTGGTTGGCTGCAGTCAGGGCGTTTGTGACCACCCCCGAGGCTTTCTTGATACCGTCCATAAGCGCAGACACTGGTACAGGATCAGTCTGCTCGGCCACGATGGCAGAAAGCGCCATGGGGATCGCCGCGAACGCCGCGCCCTGATAGTCGGAACTGTGCATACTAGTCCCGGTCTGTTGCGACTGTGCATAACTGGCGGCCAGAGATAGACCGACAACCTCAGCAGCCTGGAGCAATTTGGAAAGGTCAATCTTCATCTCTACTCTCCTTTCGATTGTGGGGCTTCCGCCCCTTGGTCGTTTGGGCTTGCGCTCTGCTTCATTTGGCCTGTCATGTAGCCGGCCAGCGCAGACAGTGCGTTGCTGCCGATCACGACAAAAACGGTAATGACGGAGTCTACCTTGCCCATTGCTGCCAATATACCACCCATCAGGACGCTAACCACGCCAAGAATGATGATACCCTTTACCGCAATTTCGTTTGTGTCCATGATTTGCGTGTTCCTCCTTATGGTTTTCTTATCCTATACCGCAGACGAAAATGCTTTTTCGATACCCGCGGCGTACTTGGCGATGATTGCAGCGCAGTCAGTGCCATTGATGATCTTCCTTGCCGACACATAGTCACAGGCGTCATCATGGATGTACATGGACAACCTTGCCCCCGTGAAAGAGCCCCTGCGCATACCATGGCTCATGATCAGGTAAGCATCTTCTGGCACCATGACCAATTCCGGGTGGCTGACAAAATCTTTCCCCAGTACTCGCCCCATGGCGGCGTAATTGTCTTTCCATGTCAACTGGACATAGCCCCGTCCGTAATATGCCTTACCTGTGCCGGGGTCAGGTACACCGTACTTGTGACCGGTCCCCTTGCCGTACTCCTCTATAGGTTGGAGGGTCTTACCCGTCTCGTGCCAGGCAGTGGCAAGCATATAAGCAGCATGACGAATGTCAGTGACATTGTCGTCCGCTTCCAACTGGTCAATCAGGAAATTGAGCCCGGACAACTGGTTCGTATTCAAGGTCCCGAACGGCCCTTGGAAGGCGAATAGGAATTTTTCTCTATCGATGGCTTGCATCAGAATATCTCCGCCAGAGGGTTTGGGTCTTTTCCCGTTTCAGGTGGTGCCATCGCCGGGGATTCGGCCGGAACAGCGGTTTTCTTGCGCCCGGGGGAGGCAACCGGCTGCGGAGTATCAACTACCACTTGCGCCGCCTCAACCCGCTTCTGCTCCATAGCAATCAGTTCTTCCTGCGTCATGGTCTTGCGGAGTTCACGCCAGGCTTCAAATTCGGCCTTCTCTGCCGCGTCCATATCGACCTTGGCACCAGGCTTCGGCTCATACTTGCGGTAATACTGGGAGCACATACGATCCTTCAGCAGGTAGTCGCGGTGCTCCTGGGAGATGACTACACAGACGCTCGCTTGCATGTCGCCGGTCAGTTCCGGCCGGGGCGCGAATACGTACTGTACTTTGCCAATGTGGAAAATCGTGGCGCCTTCTCTCTCGATCAGGCATTCAACCATGTTGTCGAACACGCTACTCATAACTCCTCCTGTCCTTTTGTGGTGAAGTCAGGGGGGGGGGACTGCCCCCCCCCTCTTGGTTCTTTTTTCTGTCGGCTAGTCGCCGTACAAGAGCCACATGCTGATACTGCGTGCTCCACTGCCGGTTTTGGTCCAGGTACCCCTGACGTACTGGCAGTAGCTGTCAACGTTAAAAAGGGTGGAAGTGGTGGCGGAGACAGCGTTTGCTCCGACATCCTTACTGGTTACCCACGGGCCGGAGCTGGTCGGAGCGCACTGCAGCGTAGCCGTGCCGGGCAGGGATGCCAAGGTGTCGGTTCCATTCGTGGAATAGCCGACAAAGATGGCCGTTTTCTTGGTGTTACGGTCGACTTTTTGCGCGGCGCTGTACCGGGCTGTAGAACCCAGACCTGTGTACTGGCTGAAGACCTGCGTCATGTACGCACCGGAGGGATTGTTGATCCTCTCTGCCATGGCAATTGCTGCAACACCAAGGCAGAGGGTCATGACCGTGAAAAACAACAGGAACTTTCTCATAATGGACTCTCCTTTGTCCTGACTATGGGGGTTAATCCCCGTTGGATGCGCGGTAACTGAAGACCAGCGACAGAACGGCGTTGGCGTTAAGCCCCGCGGCGCCAGCAGCGATCTTGATGCCGATCCACCGCGGGTAGGCTACGGCCGGCAGGCGAAGCCCGTCGACGACCGATGCTCGGGCAACCCCACCGGCCTGGCCGACAGTGGATGCCGTGATCAGGTTAGTGCTGGCCACGATGTCGGTAAAGTCCTGCTTGAGGGCCGCAACGGTCATGGTCAGGCCGGCACCAGTATCGATGTCGTCCGCGCAGAGGATGCAGTCGACCGGTACGTGATACGCCGGCAGCGGCAGTGCCACGTAGATGTCATTGGTGGCAAGCGGATCAACGGCGGCGGTCAGGGTGATCTTGCTTTCGACGGTAACCGTCTGAGCATCATGCACCGCGGTAATGGCCGGATACGTCCCATCTGCGGGGACGTTGGTAGTAGCATCGCCGGCAGTCGGTGCCCCGGTGGCGGTGTTGCTGGTCGCCGGGGTGACTCCGGTTGCCTTGTCCATGTAACGAATGGTCTGTGCCATGTCTTTTCCTCCGAAAAAGGGGTTAGAGGGGCGTCACCGCCCCTCGTGATTACGGTTTCTTCGCGGCAGTATCAACCGCCATGACACCAAAGTCAAGGCCGTTGAAGGTAACCTTCTTGATCCCCATGATGACGTTGGTGTAGATGGCAATCTTATTGCCGGCGTCCTTTTCCTCTTCGCGCCAGCCGAAGCGAAGATCCTTGCCCGGGGAGCCGAAGGCGATGGTGGCAGCCTGGACACCGCAGAACAGTGCGCGGCTGGCGGAGACGTTGGAACCGGCGCCGTAGTCGGTGAACCGGATCACATTCTGGTGCTTGTGCATGACAACATCGTTGTGGATACCGATGGCACCGGTGATGAATGCCGACTTGTTCCCCAGGGCGGTGGCCAGGGCTTTCTGGATTTCGGCCCAGCCGTTGGTGTCGGTCCCGTTACGGAGGTCGAACGACTGGTAGGGGTCCATGACGCAGAGGTAACGCTTCTCGCCCTCCACCTCGGCCGGCTGGATCTGCGGGATACCCTGTGTACCACCGCCCATCATCTCAGCGTAGGCCACGCAACGATCGATGGCTGCCAGGCTCATCTTGTCAGTCGCGGCCAGGTTGGCCTTGGCCGTTGCCGTGCCACCGTAAACGATGTGCTGGCTGTCCGGAGAGGTGAAGCTGTTGTTGGCGTAGCCGGCGAATGCCGTGCTCTCGATGAACTCGGCGTTGGTCCCCCGGGAACCGGACAGGTACATGAAGAAGGTCTCGTCGAAGAGCCGAGCCCAGTAGTCGGTCTGCCTGGCCTTACCGATCTTCCGCAGGTCGTGCAGGGTCCGCTTGCGGGTCATACGTCCACCGCAGTCAACCCCGTGCCGCAACTGGTCGATGTACACCACGTCGGTGTAGAAGTTCAGTTGCTCCTCTTTGCCCTCGATCACATTGTCGCCCTGGGTTGGAGCGGCCTTGAGCTGCATCGACAGGTCGTAGGTGATCTGCTCGCCGGAATCCGCTTCCAGGTCCGTGAGCCTCCAGATGGGCTTGGTGGGCACTTCGCCGGACCCCATGAACTTGTTGGTCCAGTACCCCTTCCGCCCGATGTCGACCGCCAGATTACCGGAGTAAATCTTGACGGCCATGGCGTTGTTCAAACCGATAATCGTCTGTGCCATGTGCTGCCTCCCTTGTGGTTTACCGGCGGTCGTCGGCCGATGGATTTTGCGGCAGTGCCGCGCTTATGCAGGTAGATACCCTGTCTCGAATGCTTTGGCTGGGCTGTAGCTCTGGTAGCCGTCGTCGTAGACCACGAACCATCCACCCTCTTCCGGGTTGTGATTGGCCAGCCATGAGTCATCTACGGTGACGCTTTGGCCGATAAGCCCGAAATGGAGCGTGGCCGTGGCGCACTTGACGATGCTGTCATCCTGGTTGTGTAGGTCTATCTTCGTGATCTTGGCTGCCTGTACCATCTTGTGACACCGGTACACCGGCAGTGTGCATCCTTCAGCCATGTCCGCCTCCTCAAATTTGGTCAGCTTCATGTGCCGGATAGGTATGGACGGGTCGGCTCGGATCACCATGATATTGGCCGGCCTCGCACGCCTCACCATGACGATAGATATTCGTCTTGTGGCGTGACTGGCGATATGCGACAGGTCAAATACCAGCTCGTCACCGTCGTTGATGATCTTGGTCAGGGACATGGGCTACATCCTCGCCAACATGGCTTCCCGCTGTGCCGGGCTCATCTGTTCAAGCGCCTTCTCGAACTTTTCCCCGGACAGGCGGGTGATGGCTGAGAAGGGGTTGCCGACCTGCTCGGCTTCGGCCACGGGAACGTTGGAGAGCGTCTGCACTGTGCGGGTGGCAGCGGCCGGTTTTGTCTCAGCGGCGGCTGGTTTCGTTGCGGCCGGGGCAGTAGCCACCGCCGGTTTTGCAGTCGCGCCGGGCAGCGGCAGCCCGAATGCCTGCCGCACCAGTTTGTCAGCCTCCAGAAGGATCTGCATACCAGACTTGGCTGCGTTGGCAGGGATGGAGTTCAGCCGCTCTACCTGCTTCGAGAGGGCGCCAAACATGGCATCCGCCCGAATGGAAAAGGTCTTGCCATCGGCTTCCAACTCCCGGTAGTCGGGCCGAGCAGCCACGAACGCCGCCTGCTCCTTCTGCCAAGTGAGGTCGTCCTTGGCGATGTCCCGCTGCTGGATCTGGTAGTGCATGACCTCCCGATTGAGCTTGTTGGTCTCGGCCCGGTAGGCGCTGGCTTCAATGTCGCCGTCGGTGAACTGCTGCTCCAGCGCGTCGAACTTGGCTTGAATCTCGGCCGGCACCTCGTCGGACAGCGGGATCTCAGAGTCGGAAATCCTGGGCCGGAACGAAAGTAATTCGTCGTCGGTAGGCAGTGTGCCGGTCTCGATCGGGGCGGACTCCACCTCAGCGGCAGCCTCGGCCACAGGTTCAACCTCCGGCGCGGAATCCTCTTCCACCTCGGCAGGCTTCGGCTCCTCGCCGGCGATGGCCGCCAGGGTGTCCTCATCGAAATCCATCGATTCTTCCTCGTACTCGGTGCCATCCCCAAGCACTTGGTGCGCACCTTCGCCCTCGTCGGTCTCCACTAGGGCTTCACGCTCGAAATCGGACAGACCTTCCCACTCGTCTTCTGAGACATGGGTGGGGCGTTCGGGGACGGAAGCAACACCGCCACCGCCTGCCTCTGCTGTGTCTCTCAAAATCATCGGTCTCATACCAAAAACCAGTTTCATGTGCTCCTCCTTGACTCGTGGTTACTCCGCAGCCAGACCCATATCGATCATAGCTTGCGCTTCTTCCTTTTTGCGCTTCGACTCCTCTATCTTGCATGCGGCCATCTTCTGGCACTTCTTCATCCGCTCGGGGTCTTTCTTGACTGCCTCGGCCCGGCACAGGGCGTCCAAGTCGCGCTCGATCTCCCACCGCTCGTCACTGTAGGGCATATCAGCTATGGTAGCCGTTGGCTTCCGCGCCCTCTTCCGTTTCCTCTCGCCCACTATCGCCATGTCCCTACCCTCCGATCTGTTGTGCCTGTTCGATTATCGTGTCAGCCCCGTCGACGATCTGAGGGGCAACGTGGATCATGCCGGCGGTCTCCATGGCCTTCATGAACATGTCAACCTTCTTGACCATGGCGGAGACGCTATCCATGGCAGCCTTGCTCTGTTTGCCGGCTGCGTCGGCCTCCTTGGTGGCGATCTCCGCCTCCTTCAGTCGCATCTCCAGTTGCAGCATCTGCTCTTTGATGGCCTGTTCCTGCTGCTGTTGCGCCATCTTGGCCTGTTGCTCCTGTTGCTTCTTGGCCTGCTCATCAGGCGTCATACCCTCATCCGGGCCTTCCTGTCCGTTGATCTTTCGAATCCTGGCGACCATCTCGTCTTTGCCCGGTAGCTCGTCCATCATGTCGACAACCATGTCAAGCAGCGCCAGGGCAACATTGCCCATACCGGCGCCGGCCAGCGACTGCACCAGTGTGTTGAGCGTATCGAACATCGCCAGGCGGATAGTCTCCCTGAAATCCTGTTTACTGACGATAAAATCAGACTTCCACCGCAGGATGGAGTTGGTGAACCCCTCGGGGGCATTCATGTCGTTCAACTTGACGAACTCATCCTTGCGCTCGTCTCCGGTGACGCGGATCTCTTTTTCCTGGTCCCAGTACTGTTCCATGAGGGCCAGGATGCACTCCCCTTGCTGCTGGAACGAGTGGTAGTAGTTGTCGAACACAATGCCGCTGGTGGTGTGCCCCTGGAGCTGTCGGGCCTCGATGGCTTTGCCGGACGTGGCGTTGGTCCTCTTGCCCAGATTTTCGTCGGTGACGCCGGCAATGTCCTGGATGAACTTGGCGTCATCCTGTGCCAGTTGGATATGGGCGGCGGCCAAGGGCTGCTCGTTGATGAAATGAATCTTGCCAGATGTGAGCGCCCCGGCGTTGGCCTCAGCTAGGGTATCTGGTCTGTCCATCTCGGCCCGGAATGCTGCCGGGTCGTCGATGGCGCCCTTCTCATAGGCCACCTTGTGCATTGCCAGGATGCTCAACGACTTCGACCGGCGTTTGTTCAGGTCGGACTGCGGGTCACGGATGTCCCGGATGATGCCGTAGGGCATACCGTCCCGTCTGCGCCGATAGCAGAAGATCGGGAAGAAGGGGAACGACTCGTGGTCGTAGGGAGTCAGCGAGTCATGCAGGAACGTGGCACCGGCCCACATGGCAACGCGGGTGGTCATTTTCACGGTGTCGTACAGGGTGGCGTACTTCCCGCGGACCAGGTACTCGTGTTCCTCTTCGCCCGGGCGGAAAATGACGTTGTGCCGGGTGCCGTAGGGCGTCTGGTCATCCCGGATCTGCATCAACTTGACCCGGGCAGGCGTCCGATACCACATTTCGCACAGCTTGACCCGCTCGCGGAGACCGTCATAGGCGCCGCCGAGCAGCGCGTCCACGTCGGTCTCGATGTCGAACTCGCTGGCATTGTCGCTCATGATTGGATCTTCAGGCAGATACGGATAGAGCGAGTTGACGCCAGATGACAGAAGCTCCAGCGCGTCGGCCCGGGCTGGGAACATGTTCTGCGCCACGTCCAGGTCGGTCCACTTCTCCCGCAACACGTAGCGCCATGCGTTGATATCGTCACCGCCCAGGTGGTCGAACCACATGTAGCGCCAGTTCTCCTTGCGGTAGTAGATCGGTTCATCGCCGGGGTGTGCACCTATCTCGATCCAGCCGAGTCCGGCCCGGACGGCATCGGCGAACGCCTCAGACCGGATATACTCCCCATAGCTGAGATCCTGCACGTACTTGATGCCCTTGGTCTTGGTTTTGGCGTCCTGAATGTCGGTTTTGCGCCGGGGCTTGACGGAGAAGTCAATCCGTGACTTGCGCTCAGTGCCCAGAATCCAGTTGACGGTGTTCTTCGTGAGGTTGAAAACGAGGGGATCTTGACCGCGCCCGGTCAGGATGTTGATGTCGTCGGCTTCCAGTTGGATACCATCATAGAAATCCTCATCGATGGCCATCTGCTCTCGGTTCTCAGCCTGTGCCACCCGCGCCTGCCGGCGGTAGCGCATCAGCTCCCGCAGACGGTCCTGCATCGCATCAGAATCCAGGGGGTGCTGGCCGTCAGAGTCGACCTTACCCGCCCGGGCTTCGATAGGAACTGCTGTTGGTCTGTCGGGTGCTGTGCTCTTGTTCATGGGTACCTGGAAAAAAGAAAGGGCCACCATAGCTTAACCGGTTGTGTCCGGTGCTTGCTTTGGTGGCCCTTCGTCGCTCCTCACCTTGTTGGCTGAGGTGAGTCTGGAATCCGTGGGTTGTGGGTGACTACACTCTCTCGGTGAAACCTATCTCTGCGTTGGTCATGCCACCCTGGTTCAGGTTGATGGTCAGGACTACTTGACCAGTGGCATTCGTGGGGATCTTGCCTGCCCTCACCAACATATCGATGATCGTTCTCAGTATGCCCTTGGCTGTCATTTACTCCTCCTTAGCATTTATACAGAAAGCATGTCAACAAAAATTATGAGCCACTGTCGAAAACATCCTGCGCCTGGTCGGTCTCTGTCATCTCGGCCGGGACGTGATACGTTTTGCCGTCGATCCGGATAATGGCCTCGCCGATCTCCCGCTTATTCTCCGCCTCGGCCGGCTTCATGGCCTTCAGGTCGTCCAGACCATCCTGGATAAACAGCATCAACTGCACCAGAGCCTGAGAGGAGACGGTGATGTCGAGTAACTGACACGCCTTGAACAGGGAAAACCCGGTGCAGAGCAGCACTCCACTTCCGGCACTCAGCGACTCGGCAAACACGATGGCCGCGGCGTCCTCATTGGCCTGCTGCAGCGCATGGCCGATGGACAGCTTCCGTCGCCAGTAGATCTTGGTTGCCAGTTCATCGAACTGCTTCCGGTCCCACTCCATCACGTCCTTGTTGGCCTTGGGCTCCATGTACTTCCACATGGCCGAGAGTGGCACCATGAAGGAACGCCCAGGTCGGTCGTCACGGATCAGGACCATTGCCGGTTCGTAATCCTCGTGCCCTTCACCGGTCAGGGTCTTGACGTGGTGGAACTCTTTCCGGAGTCCACCGAGTGCATTAAGGTGTGCCATCTGTCCCTCCTCCTATGTCGCCAGCATCATCTTGAGCACCCGGTTGAACTCGTCAATCCTGCGGGCAAACCGTGCTCTGCTGGCCGTAAAAATAAACCGTTCCCTCGCTCCTGGCAACTGGTTTTTGCCCATGTCGCGGTAATACCGCTTCGGGAGCTTATGGTGTCGGTACCAGTCGGCGTAGATTATCTTGATCGCCATGAGCCCGCCTTTGGTTGAGTGTCACGCCAGGCGGAACCGGCACCATGGTCAGCCTTGGTCTGTGCAACCCCCAGCCCCGACATGATCAGGTACCGTGTGGCGTCCATCAGGTGGTCGTTCTCCTTCACCACCTTGCCGTTCTGGTCCCGGCGGTAGATCCGGAACTCGTTCAGCCATGGAGTCAGTGACCGGAACACCTTCAACCGGCCCGTGCTCATCCTGGTCCAGACTTGGTAGATCCCCGCCTCAACCGCATTGTTGGCCACTGTCAGGTTGAGTCCGCAGTCCTGATAGACCTGCAGGATCTGCTCACCGTCCTTCTGCGACCGTCCCCGGGCGGCCGGGTCAATCACGCCCGGTATCCACTCACCTCGGGCACGGATGGCAGCGGCGTGAATCACAGGCTCTGCCTTCCCCTCGTAGTGACATGACCCCAGATAAACCACGTCGCTCTCCCGGTCCCATCCCGCCCACACGGCAGCAGTACGGTTCCAGCCCACGTCCATCCCATAGCAGCGTGGCCAGTGCTCGGGCACTTTGAAATCATCGACCAGAATAGACTCCTCAAGCACGGGGTAGATGGCACCTGAACCGAGTTGAGGTGTGCCCTTTGAACGCGCTTCCCGCTCATGGACCGGAATAGCAGCCATAAGCTGCTCCTTGACCTCGCGGGTGAGATGCGGGACATCGTCCCATCCGGCGAACACCACGTAGCGTTTGAGCGTACCTCGATCTTCGGGTGGCTTGCCTCCGGGCATGTACAGCAAAACGACATCAGAGAGACCTTCCAGTGGCGTGAACGTGCACATAACCATGCCATTGCAGGTCATGGTCCGAATCAGCCCCTCCGTGTACACGTCGGCCGGCGGTTCCTCGTCGAACCAGATGATGTCTTTTTCCGTGCCTTCGAACGCGCCCCGACCCTGGTCATACGACTTGAATCCTACGCGGGAAATCTTGCCCGATATATGCCGAACCTGCAGCGTGTCGATGCAGTTGGCTACTGAGCCCGACGCCAGGGTGTGGCCAACGATGAACTCACCAGGAATGACGCCAGTCCCCCACTCGGCCTTCTGGTCAGGAGGCCCGACCAGCTTCGCCTGCATGATGTCGCGGGTGGTCTTAAGGGTCTTTCCCGCGCACCAGCAGTCAATGGCCTTGGTGAACCGGCGCCCTTGCCACCAGTGGGGATAGATGCCGGTGAGATGGCAGGTCAGTTCATAGCCGCCAATTGATTCGGTCTTGCCGATACGGTTACCGGCGATGATTGCCCGCTCTCGATACTCCTGGCCAGCAGCAAAAAACTCCAAGTGCTTGCGATAGAGTTCGCGGCGGTATTCGCCTTCATCGGGGAAATAGTCAGAAAATTTCCGGCGAGAGTTGCGCCGGTTGAGTTCCTGCAGGAGCAGGAGGAGGTTGATGTTGCGTTCGCGTTCGTCGACGACCGCTGGTTGTGCCATGTATCACCCGTTGATGACCTTGAGGTGAGGAACCTGCTTGACGCCCAGTCGTTCAAACTCAGCCTGGATCGTGGCGCGGAGTTCGTCGTCCTTGAGCTGTTCGTAGCTGTGCTTGACGTTGAGGTTGATGTTTTCGGAGAACATGCCGATGTGTTTACCGATCAACTGCAATGCCTGGTTGGCGCCCTTGGAGTCAAACTGCCACACGTCCCGGCCTTCCTCGTCGGTGGCCTGGACCATGGACTTTGCCGTGGGGTCAAACGTCATCACAGGGATTTTTTGCAGGCACCGCTGGGAAACTTCCACCAGGTTTTTCAGTACCCATTCTGCGTCGATTTCCAGCTTCTCCTGGCGCTGAGTAGTCAGGATGGCTACTGCACGGGCCACCATGTCTTGAGATAACAGCCGTGAAGCCTGCTCTTGCGCCGTATTAGGCGAGTATCCCGCACGAATAGCGGCCTGAGTGCCATTAAGGTCAACAAGGTATTCCCGGACAAACATCTGCCGTTTGGGCGATAAATCCAGAAATTCTTGGGGCATAGGTTCCATGGTTCGGAAGATTACCGTAAAAAGGGGGGCTCGTCAACAAAAACTTGCAAAAACAACCGGTTACAAAGCTGTTACAAATAATTTCAATAACTTAGCTCATGCCGTAACAAGGGCTGTTACGGCAAAAAAGTCAATAATTTCAGAAAGTAAGCCCCCGTAAGTAAGTAAATGTAACTGTAACATTATTAATTATTATAAGGGGATTTACGTTATTTTCTCTTTCATATATTCTTATTCTCTCTTATAGTCTTTTTCTATTTTTCATGTTCTCTCATAGTCTAATTTCCGCCGTTACAGCGTTACATTGTTACAATGTTGAAATCATTGAAGAATTTTTATGCTTGACGTAACGCATATAATTTAGTAGTATCGCTTCAGGCTTAATAAAATATATCAGGAGAAATCGGAATGACCAAAAAGCAGCTACTCGTACTTATCCCTGATGAACTGAAGACCAGATTTAAGGCGTTTTGCGAAATAAGGGAGATGTCGCTCCAGCGTGCAGTGGAGTGCTTAATCCATCAGGCGCTTGATAATTCTCCCAAAGTGAGCTTTGAGCCATTCCATCACAAATGTAAATCATGCGGCAAAGAATGGTCGTCAGGAAAAGCTGATCCTCGCGTTTGCCCTGCCTGTAAATCCTATCGATGGCAAGATGACCCATTCACGCATACATGTCTCGCCTGCCGCTACACATGGCACAATTACAAGGTGCATCCGGCCACTTGCCCTAAGTGCCGGTCCAACGAATGGGACTCATTCCGGATGACTCCAGAGTACCGGGCATTCCGCTCCATCTGGATAGAAACCGCCATGCCATGGGATTACGTAGCGCACCTGCTCGGAACCACAATGGAAAAACTCATGCCGTACATTCAAGGCGATAAGCCGCTCACACAAGCGCACGTCGACAAACTCAAGGAGGTCTGGGAAAATGCAAAAAATGCTAAAGCATCTCGCTAACTGGCTCATCCTAGTCGCCATCATCCTGGCCGGCACCTACTGCCTGATCCACGTCTCTGACTGGGTATTCGACCAGGCCGACCGGAAAGAACCGAAGCCAACGACCGCCGAACTGCGGCGGCAGACCGCCATTGTCAACCGATGGCACGAAAGGGAGGGGAAATGACACCAGTATGGATTGCATTTGCTGCAGGCTGTTTCCTGGGAGGGACTGGGGGAATTATCACCATGTGTCTCATGGTCATGGCAGGCAAGACCAGCCGGGAGATGGGCGAATGAAGTGCACATGCGGAGAGGCCATGATCTACGACGTGCACCACGACGACTTGGGCGTCATCAAACGGTGCCTGAAGTGCGGGCACTGGGAGCGGGTAAGGGAGGACGTATGGGCTTCAAATAACCGACTGCGCCGTCTGCGCGAAGGGTGGCAACGGTGACCAGTCTTGCCCGTGCGGCAAGAGCATCAAACAGCCAAAACAGTCCAACTGCACGTTGGGCACCAAAAAGGAGGAGTAGCCATGTCCATGATGTTCACAACCGAAGAAGAAGACAAAATCATCGCCTCCGCTCGGGCACTCGGCCTTGACCCGCTCATCGAGATCATCGGCCGCCTGGACGGCGAGGTATCCCGCCTGGACAAAGAGCGGGACCAATTGGCGGAGACGGTGGAGTTGCTGGAGAAGAAACTCCGGGAGGTGGGGCAATGACACGGCGCCACTGCAACCCGACTTGTGAGGACGAGGGCCACAGTTGGCGTTATTTGACCGCGAAAGACGGCACGGTCATCTGGGTATGCCGCCGGTGCGGAAAGGAGGTGGAGGGGTGAAAATCGAATGTGCGTGGTGCAAACGCGACATGGGGGAGAAAGAGGGGGGCACGGACGACCAAGTGACCCACGGGATCTGCCCCGAGTGCCAAGAGAAGCATTTCCCCGGGGTGGTCATTCCAACATAAAAAGCGAGGGGGGGCGCCCTGCCAAGAACGCCCCCCCTCGTTGCGCCACAAACATGGTATCCCATGTCAGATTGTATTCATGCGTTCCCTCCCTGATTGAATTCGCCGTTCACCCATCCGACCGCAGGTTTGCTTTATGGTTTTTCCCGGCATTCGGGCTGCGTATTTTGTCGGTCGGTGCGCTTTTGGCATATTCTCTGCATTTTCTGCCTTTACCGCTACTTATCCACTTATCCCCGCCAGCATGGCGGTATAATCAATGGTTATAGTGCTCTATGCACAGTGTCAGAACTGCCGCTTGATGTCTTCCAAGGCATTCATGGCAACACGTAACGCAGGCGTTTCTTCCGTCTCGTCGGTAAGTGCCGGATCAAAATCAAATCTGACTTTCACCGTTCCATCATCCGTATCGTGCAGAGTGATCGTTATCTTCATGCCACCGGCCTCCCATGCTTCGTGTAGTCAATGACTGGCGGGTTTGGCGGTCGGTTGCTTTTCTCCGTCGCATGCGGGCAAGGATAGCCAGCGTCAAGTTTTGCCTCTATACTGGCATTCATAGGCGGCATCCGTTGCCCGCACTTGCAGACCTCAAAGATCGCCTTTCCGCCACAGGTGGAACAGGCATAGGAACCACCGTCAGGGTCGCCGTCTTCCCCGGTTCCGTCGCAGTGCGGGCATACCAGAGATTCGGCTATAAGTTGCTTGCCAAGGTTCACCAACTCATCATCGTCAAGGGTGTCGCCTTCGAGCCGCTGGCCTGTCCGATACATCAACAGCCGGAGATTGTATTCAGCTTCTGTCATAAATCCTCCTTTCGCACTATAACCAGTGGCCGGACGCCGCCCGATGAAGCCCGGCGGGTCAGCCACAGGCCCGTTAGCGAGACTCCGAGCGTTTCAAGATCTCCAGCATCAAATTGCTGAGTGTCGTTCGGAGTTCCGCGTTTTCCTCTTCCAGTTTCAAATTGTCGGCTGTCAGGGTTGCATTATCGTCTTGCCGTGCTTTCTTTTCTGCCGCCAGCGCTTCAGTCAGTTCCTTTTCATAGGGGATTGCCTGCTTCAACCCAGCCTGGAATCCCATGTTCCAGCGGGCCGGGAGCTTATCCAAGGCATTCTTGGCAATGGTTTGCACCTTCTTTAATGCCTCTTCGCGCTCTGGAGCGTACTTGTAGCCCTGTCGGTCAAACAAATCCATGATGCGCTCAGCGGTTTTAATGGCGGCAGACGGCAGTGTTTTGTTTCCAGATGCCTCGTCGTATTCGCAGAGCATCCCTGTGATGATTTCTTTTGTCTGTGTGTGCACCGACATAAAATCCTCGCTAACCAGTGGCACGACCGGCCCGAAGGCCGTTCAGCCACCGGCCCGTTAGGCCACATATCGTATCGGCAACAGCACCGACCGCGACACATGCCCAGCCCCAAACCGGACAGGCGACGACGATTTCTGCGCCCCTTCCAGCCGAGAAATCACATTGCACCACGACGTTGCCCACGGCGTTTTCTGCAGGAACATGGCCAGCGTCGGGTGGTTGTTCGACACCCAGAACCCATCCATAAAATCCAACCTGATACCGATGCGTTTCAACTCCGCCGTGGCCGCCTCTTTCGTTACGTGCTCATGAACAGCCTCCTCTCCCCATTGGGCTGCGATCTGAATCAACTCCCCTACTGGCACATCAAACGACCCCATGCGACATTGTACCCGCGCCCGGCCGGCCAGGATTGCCTGCAGACATCGCAGTTCGTCTTTCTGTTCCGCCGTCGTGGAATGTCCCTCCCAGTCCTGCTTGTCCACAAAATCCTGTGCCTCGTCCAGCGTGACGACGGTATTTTTGAACAGCGAGTAGGAACACGCCAGGAGAGATCCGTACTGGTCCCCGTCGCGCCGACTGCCGAGCTTTTTGGACACTGCCTCCTGGAACACGTCGGCATTTTTGTTGATCGTCGGGATCTGCAAGATGGCCCGCGCCCGGAGCCCACGCGCAAATGCCGGCGTGAGCGTCGATACGCAGAAAGGCTTGATCACCTGGTCAAAATACTTCGAGTCGCCCTTGACCAGAGACAGCACCGACACACGGGACGTGTCCGCCCGCTGCGACATCTTGACGTTGACCGACGCAACCCCGATACAGGACCGGGGCTGGAACGAGTCCACCCCATCACCGCCCTGCCGGGCCTTGTAGATTTTGGAGTCGTTGTTGCTGGAACAGGGACGGGCGAACTCCAGGATGGACTGAATACGTTGCTCGGCATGGTGGTCTTCTGCGTCGAACTCGTCGAAGATCACCGAGAAAGCGTTGTTGCGGAGCACCCGACGCATACCGGCCTCCGTGGTAGTCCCCAGCATCCCCTTCAGGTGTCGGCCGGCGACGTGCTTGATGATGTTGTCGATCACGAACGACTTGCCCGTGCCGGCCGGGCCAGTCAGCCAGATATGCGGCCGCCACTGCAATGCACCACAGACGATAGACGCCACGATCCAGCCAGCCAGCAACCGGCTATTGATCGGCTTCTCCCATGACAGCATATCACAAAGTTGTACCAGCTTGTTGGCGTCCTTGGCCGACAACGGTTGTGTCTCCTCGTCGGAAATCGGAATGGCCCGCTCGTAGATGAATTTCGACTTCATGTCGGGCAGTGCGACCCGCTCTCCGTCCACACGGAGGAAATCCCCCAAGTGGAGCACCGACCGGCCGTCATCCTCCCATGCCCCCAGACCGCGCACTCGGTCGCTATCGTAGATTCCCAGGTCGTGCGTTGTCTGTATCAGCCAATTTTTGGCCCCGAGTTCGTTGAATCCGCCGCCACTTTTCTTTCCGTCCGTGAACTTCCCCTCCCACCAGTTCAGTGGGGCCAGCGTGAGCAAGTGCGCGGCCGTGTGTTTGTCGGCCGTCAACCCTTTCACCTGGCCGGTTCCGTGCGAGAGGTAGAAATACTCCCCCCGGTCGTACCCGAGTCGCTGGAAGAAGGGGCAATCCAGTGTGTCATGTTGGACAGGCTCTGCCGCAAATTCAGGAGGTGGCACCTCGTATGCCTGGTCAGCCTGTTCCTCTTCTGGTTGTGCCTCGAACTGTAGTCGTACCGCGTCCAGCCCCTCTAGGTAGGCCAGGTCGTTGAAGTCGGTCGGATGGTCGGTGGTGTCGGCAAACTGCGGTACCACAACCCGGCCGCCGACTGCCTCCGCCGCTTCCTTGGCCTTGGTGACGCCAGTGTTCACCCGGCGTTTGCCAGCGACATTGCACGGTACCCGCTTGTGCTCGATCTCGCCTGATTCCAGAGTGATCTTGCACCAGGCATCATTGTCGGCGGCAATGATGATGATCAGGTTCGGGCGCTTCGACCGGACGAGTTCCGCTACAGGCTGCAGGTTGCCGGCGTCGAATGCCACCAGGACCGGTAGGCCTGTTGCGGCGTTGATGCTGGCTCCCGTCGCGTACCCCTCACAAATCACGATGGTATCCGTGATGGTGCCGATGCGGAAGCAGTTGGCCACCTTGGCAGATCCGGTCTTGAACTTCTTAGTGCCGTCAGGGGATATGAACTGAATGCCATGGATGGTGCCATCCAGCGCCTTGATCGGCACCATGAGAGCGCCAGCATCGTCTTGAGTCCGGTACAGCCGTAACTCGCCCGGGGGTATCTGCTTTCGCACCAAGTACGGGTGATCAGCCGGTACCGGGGGGGCTGTCTCCCATGTCTTCGCGCACCACGCCCTACATTCCGCTGCAACCCGCTCCGCCTCGGTCTCCCGCGCCTGCTTCGCCGCCTCCATGCGCTTGGCGTAGGCACGCTTCTCCTCGGTGGTGAGTGTCTTGGGCGACTTGCCGCACCATGTCTCGCTGATGCCCATCTTCCAGTCACCGAAGGCGCCGGCCGGTAGGTCGGAATCATCGTAATAGACGTACCAGGAGTTTTTTGACTTGCCATGCGATTCAGCGGAGAAGCGGTGCAACTTGCCGTCTGGGATTATCTCTGCCGGGGGAACGATGCCCGCGGCAATAGCCTCGCGGAACTGGTCAATGGGATGCAAGGTGGACCTCCTGGAGTCAGAACAAATTAATTTGGCATGCGGCTATCGCCTCGTCGGCACTTCGGGCTACAGTGGCAAAACCACCGGCGGCCCGGACTTGATCGATGAAATTGTGTTGTGCTTCACTCACCTTGCCTGCTGCCGTCTTGACCTCAATGGCGGTGAACACACCCAGCGTCATCCCCACCATTTCAGGGGTGACCGTGACAGGGGTGATGCCGATCCGGTCACTGGAACCCTCACAGAGCCCGAACTTGACCAACGACGCATGGACGCCCATCTTTTTTGCCAAGGCGATCAAGGCTGTTGATACTTTGGTGAATGCGCCCCCTCGTGCCGATATAGCGATCCCGACCCCGACGTTGTTGCGCCAAGTAATGATTTTACCGTTGCTGGTACGGCTGATACTTGCTGCTATCTTCTTGCTTAGTGCTGATTCGCTCACGGGTGTCCCTCCTTTTTGGTATATTCCCTGCATTTCTGCTTTTCCTGCCATTTATCCACTTATCCCAGTCAGTTGCCGAGTGTAATCAATGGTTATGCTGGGTAAAGCTGTATCTCGATTACATCCTGAGATAGTGGCTTTGCCCTCTCGATAAAGCACTGCACCGGAGATTCGGCCAGCACTCGCCCCACATCCATCATTACTGCCCGGTATCCGTACCGCTGGAGGGTGGCATACTCAGAGGGAGTGAACCAGCGCCGCAATTGCTCCAGAGTCAAACATGCGCTCCCCATTGCCATGCCGAGGATGCCGCGTTGATCCACCCGGCCAAACTCAACATACCACGGCGGCAGATTGTCCCAATCCTCGCGCTCTTCCGCCCACCGCTGAGAAAATCCGGGTTTCCACGGTCCTCTACCGTCCTTGTCCTGCACTCTGTAAACTGTCGGCATCCTCAATTCCTCCTGCGAAATCAGCATAACCACGATGGTGGACAGGGGCCGAAACTACCCGGCCCGTCACCACGTGGCCGTTAGATTACTTCGTTCACCACCACGCCGAGGCCGGACTTTTTCAAAATCTCCAGATTGTCCTTACCGTAGGCCACCAAGCAGATCGGTGCGCCAGAGTTGAAATCCGCCCGTTTGCCGTCAACGAAGTGGAAGTGTGGCCGCCCTTTGAGGAACAGTACACCGTCAGCCTTGCCCCACACCGTCTCGTAAAACATGGCAGTCTCGGTGCGGGCCGGTATCAAGGCAATACCGTTGCCATGCTCGGCCATCCGTTTCAGCCAGGAGACGGCAAATTTCCCAAAAGGCGGGTTGCACCATACCCGGCCATGCCACGGCTGATTGAGCCCGTTGTCCTGCACCGTGTAATGCTTGGCCGCTGTCGGCCACGGACGGTTGACCGGGCTGCATGGGTCAAGATCGAACTGCCCCAACTTCGCCAGGATCTCCGGTGGTGTCAGCCACTCGTCATTTTTCATTGCTGCACTTTGATGCCCTGATAATCCCATTCCTGCCTCCAGTAATCTAACCAGGCGTAGCAGACGGATTCCGTTCCGCTGCGCTCCACTTCACCGCTGTACTCAAGCCGTTATGCTCACCATTGACAGGTACAACCTTGTTTTCCGTCGTAGGAAGGAGCACCACACTCCTGACAAAAACCCAACGGTTGCAACCCTCCTGTTCTTTCCTTTAAGCCAATAGTTCGATTAAACAAAGTTTGCCTTGGTATTACTCTGTCCGAACATGTTTTATAGACGTACCCATCCAGACAATTTCCATCCCAAGTTCTACCATGGCATTTTTTGTTTTGGCATTTCATGCTACCACCCCTTTCCCCTTACAGGCATAGCAGGCATATGAACCGCCATCTTCATCGCCGTCCTCTCCAGTCCCATCACAATAAGTGCACAGACGAGATTCAACTATCAATTCCTTGCCGATCTCCAAACAATCGTCATCGTCAACCCAGTCATGCAGAAGACGATTTCCTGTTCGGTATAATAGCAACCGGAGATTGTAAACTTCTTCCGCCAGAGTATTTAATCGCTTATTTGTATTTGTAAGGCATTTGTCACAATTCCCATTCAAGGTGCCTCTTACAGGTTTTCCATATTGCTTCGTTGAATTCATCTTTCCTCCTCTTGCCGCAGACTGGCATAACCAGTCGCGGCACACGGTCTGCGCTCCGATTGCCGGTGCGCTTTGTCGTTATAAATCTAATTGAGATTGCGGCAGCTCCCAAACCGGCGCGGAATTATGCCGCTCGATCCTCCACGCCAACACTTCCGATTTTTGACTTGCTGAAATATCCGTGTAGCACCCTTTCCAGCGTTCGGTGTTGCCGTTGTTTCTGCCACAGTTGCACGAATCGGCAGACCCTAAGGGCAGCAGCTTAAATATGTCCGGGTTCAACATTCGGAGTCCGTGAACCTTGCACCGTGGGCGGCCTTGATCGTCACACACAACGGCCATCACTTCCGCCATTCTCGCCCACCATGATTTTGTCCCCGGCGTCGGCCACTGGCCAGAGCTGCCGATTGCAATTCGTGGGTAATTGTCAACGAGCCTTTCCAGATGCTCCATTGATTCGTGCATGTGGTAGACCGGCACGCCAAAGGGTGCTTTGCGACCGTACTGAAACATCAGCCGCCAGTTGTCATCCTCGGTGCCATCAATGATGTCCGGTATCAGGTGCCAGTCGTAACCAGGATGCGCCACCCACTCATTCACCCACCGATAGTATTCATCCCAATCGGGGGTTTTGCCGCCCTTCCAGAAGGTAAAAGCACCGTTGTCCAGCACGAAAGAGGCGCACGTTGCCGCCACTATGTTCATATCCTGCTGGTTTGCGAAAGAGACAAGCGCGTGTTTCCCTGACAAAAATCGGGCGATTTCAACGCTATTCCCGCCTATCGGTGTTCCATGATATGCAATCAAAATCTAGCCCTCACTTCGTAGCCGCCACCGATTTATAACCAGTCGCGGCACACAGTCGCTTCGCGCTGGTGCGCTTTGTCGTTATACCCTGAACTTCAAAAACGCTTCTGGCAGTGCCACGTTTGCCGGAATTTCATATTCAAAGAACAAAGGTGCTATCTGTTTCGCTTTGTATCCAGCCAAGCCGCAGCCAATCTGTGTGACCAGAAAAAAGAGTTGGGGGTTCTGCTTGGCAAACTTAATGAACTTGCCTATTTGCGCCGATATTGCCGAAAGAGGCAGAGTTTCCAGCCTTGCGCCTTTAGTGGCTATCCCGTAGGACTGCCCCATCAAGCCAACACCTTGCCCTGCTTTCGCTCCAAACTTACGCATCGCCAGCAGAGCAGCACCCTTGCCGTGCCTTCCGGAGTAGTTGGAGCCAAAGACGAAGATTTCATTGCCTTCGAGTTTGGTGATATTGTCGGGTGCTACTTTGATTTCCATAAGTCCCTCCAAGGGTATAACCAGCTTATTGGTGCTGTCTGCGCTGCGCTTCACAGCACAGCTAGATACGTTATGGTACTCCACATATATCGCATTGGACGGCGCATGGCTTGTTGTCGCGGAACACCAGTGGGCAATTAGCGTTCAGATTGCCCTCATGGAACAAACGTGATTGCATCTCCAGTGCCTTCTGTGCAGCTTCCCCCAATGTTTCGGCATGCACCCCGATACCCTGCGCCATGCCTTTTCGGTCAAAATTGTATCGTTGCATCTGGCACCTCCGTACCATAACCACTGCATCCACGCCGACCTCCGGCGCGTGATGCGCGGCCCGTTACTCAAACAACCCCTTCCCCGAACTCCGCCCCTGCCGCCTCATATTCCACTTCACATAAGCCCACTTGGGATCATATCCCCGCCGCTTTGCCAGAGCCTGCAGTTCCTCCAGCGTCTTGCACATGCCTTCTTCCCGCTTCTTATCGGCAGCGGCCCGCCGTTCTTCAATCTGCCGAAACCGCTCAACGTCAAGTTCTTCCAGGTCGCCGTCAACCTGCTCGATCTTGCGGGTGTTTGCCTCATGGAGGTGCCCACAGTAGGGACATTTAGGGCCAGGCGGCAGGTAGACAGCATAGCACTTCTCGCATTGCTTCGTGCGAAGACTTTTCTCGGTGTCTGACTTTTTGGTCCGTTTCGCTTCGCCGTCCAGGGACCACTCTATATCGCCGTCTGGATGCCCGAGCAGATGCAGCCCGTGGCGGTCGACATTGCTGACGTGGTCCAGAATCCAAGCACAGTCCTTGCCAGGGGAAACCCGCAACGTCCGGCCAATCTGCTGCATCACCAGCGACAACGAGGCGGTCGGGCGTAGTAGGATGCCGGCGGCCACCACCGGAACGTCTGTCCCCTCTGATATCAGGTCGCAACTCGTCAGGACGTTCAGTTGACCATTCCCAAGGGCCGAAATGCGGTTTTTCCTATCCACGTCCGACATAGTGCCATCGACGGACGTTGCTTGAAACCCGGCGGCCCGGAACTGATCGGCTACATGCTCGGCATGGGCTACAGAGGCACAGAAGGCAATGGCCGGAGCTCCGCTGCATATCCTCCGATAGTGGTCAACAGCGCAACCCGTGATCACCGGTTTGTCCATGACTGCTGTTACTTCGCCTTGTTTGTACTCGCCAAAGCGTTTGTGTAACCCCGACAGGTCGGCGCCAACGGGCGGAGCGTAGATCCTGGGTGGGGACAGGAAACCACGCCGTATCAACTCCGACATGGGGGGGCCGGCCACCATGGAGTCAAAATGCCCACCGCAATGACGACCAAGCCCGCGGCCATCCATGCGGCACGGAGTGGCGGTCACGCCTAGTAGCTTCGCTGCCGAGTAATGCCTTATGATCTTGTCCCACGATGCGGCCACGGAGTGATGGCATTCGTCGCTGACGATCAACTGCGGTGCCGGGTACTTACCCAGCCTTAGCACCAGTGTCTGGACACTGGCAACCTGGACGGGCATAAATGGGTCAGGGGTAAAACTAGGGGCAATGATGCCATGGTGGACACTGAGTTCGTGTAGAGCTTCAGAAAATTGTCGGATAAGTTCCTGCCGATGAACAAGAAACCATACACGATTATTCCGTTTTACGGCGCCTTCTGCAATGTGACTTGCCACCACGGTCTTGCCCCCGCCTGTACTAAGCTGATACAGCACAGCCTGGTCACCCTGCCGAAAACGATTCCTGATGTGTTGCACGTCGCGGGATTGGTAATCACGAAGGGCGAATTTCATTCGAGATAGTACCCCCGGTCTAGGTTGTTGTCTATGACCTCCTCTCTAGCCAGATCGATGTCCGCACCCCGGCCGGAGAGTATCCTGTGCAGGGTTTCGGTGCTCTGTTTGACATCCCATGCCTCGGCGGCCGCGTGCTGGAGATTGCCGACCAGAAGCGCGCGGCCCACCTCCAGAACCTCGGAAAGCAGGTGCCACCACTGGCGCCAGAGGGAATTGGTTACGAATCGGGTGGGAGGGAACTGGTATAAGGGCTTGTTCACAGCATGCCTCCCTGGGCAACGCCGGCCAGGATCTGACAGGCGTCTTCGGCAGGGGTGAGCCCGAGGCGGGCAGCGTGGGCTATGAGCCAGCGCCGGATATCATCGGGCACGACTACTTCGATAGCATCTCCAGCGAGACCAAGCAGCCGATCCAGGGGGCTGCGGATGCCAACCGAGCGGGTGAACTGGGTATAGGTTTCGGTGGTCTTGACGTTGCGATGGCCGAGCATGCGCTGCAGCTGACGAATATCAAGGCCATCTTCGAGCATGTGGGTGGCGAAACTGTGCCGCATGCAGTGGGGCGTGGCGTGCTTGAGGACATGGGCTTTTCTTCTGGCGATCTGAAATGCCTCCTGCACTGCGGTGACATGGATGTGCGGCCGACCTTGGCTGCCGTCTTCGGCGCTCCAGCGTGACTGAGCCGGGAAAAGGAACTGCCAACCGAATTCCTTTGATGCTGACCGGTATTTGCGGGCAAGGGCATCCGGCAGTTCTACGCAGCCGAATCCTTCGGCCAGATCGGCGTCATGGATGCGTTTTGCTTCGGCAATTTGTTCCCGCAGCGGCTCTATGAGCATCTGGGGAATATCGAGTACCCGGGCGGTGCCATGTTTGCTCTCGCGGATGTCCAATTTGCCCCGGTCAAGATCCACATCCTTGACTCTGATCTCCAGACAATCGACCTCTACCCGGAGACCACAGCCGTACATGAGGGAGTTGATGAGCCGGTAAACCCCGGTTGAAGCGGTGATGATGCCGCGCACTTCTTCACGGGAGAGGATGACGTACAGATGCTGGGAGCGTTTGGCCCGGGCAGCGTCGATCTTGCCCGGCTCGGTTTTCAGGACGTTGCGATAGAAGAAGAGCAGGGCGTTGAATGCCTGGTTCTGGGTGCTGGCCGAGACATGCCGGACCTCGGCCAGATAGGTGAGGTACTTGCGGATGGCGGTTTCAGACACGTCCATGCAATGGGTGCGGTATTTCCAGCAGATAAAGTCGACGGCCCAGCAGCGGTATGCTTTGCGGGTGGATTTTTTAGAATGATGCAGGGCAAATTCCTTTTCCAAATCTGACAGCCAGACAACAACAGACGGCCTTTTCAGTGTTTCATTATCCGCTGCATTTCGGTTGTTGTGGTTGTCATTCCGGTATATTGCCATGATTCGCTCCTTTCTGCTTATACAGACCCGGTTGGTGGTGTAATCAATGGTTATAGGGCTAATTGTAGCTGACTCAGTTCTTGTTCTATCCGTTTGCAAGCCTTCTCAAAATATCCGGCATCCTTTTCAATGCCAATGAAGCGGCGACCGGAGCGGATGCAGGCGATTCCAGTTGTGGCACTTCCCATGTACGGATCAAGAACCGTTCCGCCTTCTGGCACCTTTGCCTTTTCGAGGCACCACGCCATCAACGGCACCGGTTTCTGTGTGGGGTGCATCCGCGTCAAGGTTTCGCCGGTCAGGGATAAATCACGCTTGCAGTACACCCCATGCCCGCCCTTCATCCATGCAATCTCGGCATCAGAGAGAAAGGAGCCGAACGCCTGATCGTACCGCTTAATCCAAACTAACTGCGTCCCCACCGGCACCCGCTGCCCAAAGTGGTTGACTCCCCACAAAATCACCTTGTCAAAGTTCAGCCAGGGCGAAGGGTCGAACGGCTGATCGTCACCAATAATCGGCGCACCGTTCGCCGTGCCTACATTGTTCCCGCGCTTCGCAACGCTGGCAGTGTTCCCGCCAGAAAAGCGGCTGTTGTCCGTGTTCAGGTTCATCCCATAGGGCGGGTCAGAAATAACCGCATCCACGCAAGAGAGGAGCGGCAGCACGTCGAGGCAATCAGCGTGCCAGAGGGTTACATTTTCAAATTCGACTTTGCGCATAAATTCCCTTACGCCCTATAACAACGCCTCGCAGCGGGCGATAAGGCCCGCCGCTGAAGGCGCAGCCGTTATATTCTAGTCGTCTTCATCCTCGTCAGGGAAAACGGCGTCTTCGTCCCAGAAACCGCCCTCAGCGAATGCAACATGAATATCAGAGGAGCGATTCATCACCACGATATCGCAACCCTTACCCTCGTACTCCTGATTCAGCTCCAACTCAGGATCGAGCAACGACAATTCCCTGATTGCCTCGCCGACAGTTCTAACATTGATGTTCCATTTCCCATTACTGAACATGGTGCTCCTCCGATCAAAGTTACCCGATGGAATATAACCATCGGGTGCTATGGGATGGCGATGAAGCCGCCACCCCAGACCCTCAGGCCGTTATATTTCTAATCCGAATTTTTCCCGAATTGCTTCGATTGCCTGATCCCTGTAGATAACCGGCTCATTCTCTTTTGGCGGCTGGAACCAGAATAGTGACAGCAATAAGTCCTCGATTTCCCTTGCAGCCTTTTTCCGTTCTTCGGCCATCGCGGGGCAGAATGAACAACTATCGTCAGTGCCCCTATTGTCTGTTTCCGAATCTGTCATACTGCCTCCCCAGCGAAATATAACCAGGAAGATGCAGCCGTTGACACGGCTGATCTCCCAGGCCGTTATATTTCTAATCCGAATTTTTCCCGAATTGCTTCGATTGCCTGATCCCTGTAGATAACCGGCTCATTCTCTTTTGGCGGCTGGAACCAGAATAGTGACAGCAATAAGTCCTCGATTTCCCTTGCAGCCTTTTTCCGTTCTTCGGCCATCGCGGGGCAGAATGAACAACTATCGTCAGTGCCCCTATTGTCTGTTTCCGAATCTGTCATACTGCCTCCCCAGCGAAATATAACCAGGAAGATGCAGCCGTTGACACGGCTGATCTCCCAGGCCGTTA
>JAEHJW020003806.1_pt1 | contig 59684 bp, 68 predicted proteins | sample 9271431 | NCBI WGS metagenome assembly JAEHJW02 | reverse complement strand
GAGGAAGCGGTGGTGTCTGGCCGCCACCGCGGCGTGCGTCTTCTGGAGGCTAGGGTCGGAATCGAACCGGCGTAGACGGCTTTGCAGGCCGCTGCATGACCACTCTGCCACCTAGCCTTACGCGAATTGATCCGGCTAGTGCTCTTGCGGCCCAGCCCCGCCAGCCTGCCGCGCGCGCCCGGGGCAAAGTGAACGGATCCTTGGCGCGGCCTGTGTCGCTCGCGGCCGGCGGGATCGGCCCGGTCTGGGTAACTTCCTGTGACACCGCGGCCCCTAGTGACTTCTGCGAAACACCTTCGGATGTTGGCCGAAGAAGCCGGTATCGGGGCTCGTGAATAGAATCTCACCCGGCCCTTTATGCATCAACGTTACGTTTGTCTGCGGGATTTGCTTGACATGCCCCTGAAGCGCATCGCCATGCCGGGAGAATTCGAAGTCGGCGCTCGTCACCCACTGAACCTTCTTTGCCCCCCAGGCCAGGGTCTGGCGTTTCGAGACGACTGAGTAGTGCCCGCCGCCGGTGTTCTTGATGATCAGCATCATGCTCCCGCCGGGGACCTCGACCCACTTCCCGCTGTACCCGTGCGGCCCTGCTGCATGGGCGCATCCTGCAAGGAACGTCGCTGCTGCGAGGGCAATCATCAGGGGTTGGACTCTCATCAGCTCTCTCCTGCCAGGGGAAAAGTGGGCGCGCAATTTCACTATAGGCCTGCATCGTGTTGTCGGCACGCGAGGTTCCCGAACGGCGTTCGAGTTATCGAGCGGCTCGGGGCGGACTCGAGCTCTACACTGGAACCACACGCTCGACAATTTCGGTGAGGTTGGAATGACGGGTTCTTCACATATTTTAGGGTCTGCCCCTATTTGCATCCGTATCGATGGGCGGGACGTGCACCTTTCGCTCGAGGAGGCAAAGGCGCTGCAGGCGGGGCTGGGCCGAGCGATCGCGAAGGTCGAGCGCTTCGAAAGCGGGGTCGATGGCTTGTTGGCCCGAGCGGACAGCGCGCCCGTACGTTGAAGTGTGCAGATGATCAATGTTGCATCTGCTGCGACTTTTTGCCGACGCGTTCATGTTCGTCGTGCTCGCGATTGTGGCGCTGGCCTGGCTCGTCTCATTTGGATTCGTGGTGCGTAAGGTGATGACCAAGGGGTTTCGGGCGGCATTATGATTGGAGGGATCTTTGCGATGACCGAGGAGGAGTATCGGGCGCTCGAGCCGCTCTACGATGAGGCCAAGCGCGATATCCCCACTTGGGAGCGCATTTCGCAGAGCGCCGTGCAGCGCCGATTCCGGCTCGGGTTCAACCGGGCCCAGCGGCTGCTGGAGACCCTGGTGGATGCGGGCGTGCTGCACTACAACCCGATGAACGGCAGATACCGGTCTGCGGCGAAGCGGCAGAGGAGCGCCCGCCGTGCGTGATCTCACCTGCATGAGCTACTGGCTCGCGAAGCTCGAGGCGGGAGGCCTCCCCGTGCCACGCACGACGCTGGTACCGATGCCGCGCGAAGCGTTCCGGGACGTCTTTCGGTTGTTCGACGGCAAAGAGCTCGAAGGACCGGGGCATGAGTTTCTCGAGAAACTCGATTGCGCCGCAGCCGCAATCGGCTATCCGGTCTTTCTGCGCACGGGGCAGACCTCAGGCAAACACAGCTGGGCACGTACGTGTTACGTGACGGATCCGAACCGGCTGCTCTCGCATGTGGCGAGCCTCGTCGAGTTCTCCGAGTGCGTCTCGTTGATCGGGCTGCCGTGTGACTGGTGGGCGGTGCGTGAGCTGCTGCCGACGATGCCGCTTGCGCTATGTCCCAGCTACGAGGGCATGCCCGTGTGCCGGGAGTTTCGATGCTTCGTTGAGGACGGGGACGTGCGCTGTATGCACCCGTACTGGCCGGCCGAGGCACTTGAGCGCGGCGGGGTGGCGGATCCCGAGTCGCTCGCGCAGCGCCTCTCGGAGTGCGCCGCTGAAGAGCAGGTCCGAGAGCTCGCGGCGCGCGCCGGCGCGGCGGTCGGCGGCGCATGGTCGGTCGATGTGCTCGAGACCGAACGTGGGTGGTTCGTTACTGACATGGCCGAGGCGCAGAAGAGCTGGCATTGGCCGGGATGCCATAATCAGGAGGGGCTATAGGCGTCATCGGTCATTCTTCTGAGGAGTTCAGTCATGCACTACTACGTGTTGCAACACCCTGGATTGACAGTCGGTACCGTCTTCTGCGCGGTGGTCGTGACGGCCTGGCTCGCGGCGAGAACCGCGGGATGGCGTTTTACTCATGAAAACGCCCCTGTCTTCGTAGGCGTCCTGGTACTCACACTCGGGGCGCTAGGCTACGCGACGTTCGGAATTCACCAACTCTACGTCGGGGGTGACCGGTTGGATCGCGCGGCGAGTCCAGTCTTCATCGCGAAGACGATCGGGGCGCTGCCGACAGGGGTAGAGCGCAATTACTTTAGGCACTGCGTGCACCGAGCGGCACCTCATCTTGCTGACGTCGGATTCGTGGAGCATTGCGCGCGGGCAGCCTTGAGATACGGCCCCGTTGCCGCCCAGGTCGCGCTGCAACAGCGCGCGGCGGGCAATGACGCCGCTCGAAAGCCGAAACCGCCCGCTAAGGAGTGAGGTAATGGGGGAGCACAGCAAGATCGAGTGGACTGACAACACGTTCAATCCCTGGTGGGGCTGCACGCGGATCTCTCCTGCCTGCGATCATTGCTATGCGGCCACTTTCGCGCAGCGCCTCGGGCTCTCCGCGCTCTGGGAGGGAGAGCGGCGCGAGTTCGGCGAGAAGCACTGGCGAGAGCCGCTGAAGTGGAATGCGAGAGCAGAGCGCACGGGCCGGCGCGAGCGGGTGTTCTGCGCCTCGATGGCGGACGTGTTCGATACCGATGCGCCCGAGGGTGCGCGCGAGCGGCTCTGGGCGCTGATTGAGGCAACGCCGGCGCTCGATTGGCTGCTGTTGACGAAACGTATCGGGAATGCGGCGCGCATGCTGCCGGCGGCCTGGCTCGAGTCCCCGCGGCGTAACGTGTGGCTGGGCGCGACGTTCTGCAACCAGGCCGAGGTCGACCGCGATCTCGGAAAATTGCTCGCGGTGCCTGCGGTCATCCATTTCGCATCGTTTGAGCCGCTGCTCGGGCCGGTCTCGTTGCGGTGGCTCCCGAGATGGTTGCATGAGGGCCGCCCAAGTGCGCTAGACCCGCGCGGTCATACCGATCAGTGGGACGGGGTGCGCGGACTCGATTGGGTGATCTGCGGAGGCGAGAGCGGCCCGAACGCACGACCGATGGCTCCGGCCTGGGCGCGCACGTTGCGCGATCAGTGTCTCGAGGCCGACGTGCCCTATCTCTTCAAGCAATGGGGTGAGTGGCTCGGGGGCGAGGTGTTCTCGAAGGACGTCGACGGGACGGTCCAGGGCGGGTTCTGTCGTCACCAGGATGGGACCGAAGGCGTGCATCGCGGGACGCAGGACCACTGGTGGAGTGGCGATGCCTTCGGCGGCACGCTGAGCTCAAAGGTGGGCAAGCACGTCGCCGGGCGGACACTCGATGGGCGTACGTGGGATCAGACCCCGGTGCCCAGAGCATGAGCGCCGAGGTTGAAGCATTGCTGCAGAAACTCATCGGGGTGCATCTGCCCGATGTCTTCAACCCATGGGCGGACGTCGACCCGATGGATGTGTCGATCAGCGCGCCGGCGCGTCGGCTAGAGCGGTTGCGCGCGCACTTCTCAGTGCCTGCGGCAGTGGTTCTCTGTGGTGAGGCGCCCGGATACGCCGGTTGTCACTTCAGCGGTGTGCCGTTCACCTCTGAGGCGCTGCTGTGCGAAGGGGCGATACCCCGATGTGAGACGACCTCCCGGCTAACGACCCGTGAGCGGCCATGGTCGGAGCCCTCCGCGCGGATCGTGTGGAAGGCCCTCTACGAATTCGGTCTCGCAGAGCGCACGGTGCTCTGGAACACCTTCGCGTTTCATCCGCACAAGAGCGGTGAGCCCTACACCAACCGCACGCCGCGGTCGGAAGAGATCGAGGCGAGTGTTGAGATCCTGCGCGCGGTGCTCGGTCACTTCGATGCCCAAGGGGCCGCAGTGGTTGCGGTCGGACGCGTGGCTGAGCGCACACTGCAGCGGCTCGGGATCCCCTACCGCAAGCAGGTGCAGCATCCCGCCTACGGCGGTGCCCCGAAGTTTCGCGCCGGGCTCGCAGAGCTTGCGCGCGAGGCGATCGGATAGTCCTGTGGACAGCTCTACTCCGGCAGCCGAACAGTTATCGCTCTTCGATGCGGTCGTGGCGACGTACGCGGAACGCGAGCGCGCCTCCAACGAATCGCTCTACCAGGAGGTTGCCGCGCGGGCGGGCATCCCGGATGCGGCCCTGAAGTGCCAAGAGCGGATCGGCAAGCAACGCTACAACCCGACCAAGCGAAAGATCCGCTGGGTGCAGCAAACTCTGAAGCATATGGGGCTGGTCGAGCGCGCAGGCCCCGGCGTGTGGACCCTCAGCGCCGAGGGTCATCGCAAGCTCAAATTGAAGCGGATCAATGCCGGTCACGTGATGTTAGCGTTCTCGACTGACCTCGGCGTTGCGCTGTGGGCGGATTGCGCTTCGGCGTTCTCGCGCCTGGGTGAGCCCATTCACCTGGCCCTGACCTCACCGCCGTACCCCCTGGCGAAGCCGCGCGCCTACGGGAATCCGAGCGAAGGGGAGTTCGTCGATTTCATCTGCCGGGCGCTCGAGCCGATCGTCAAGCGCCTGGCCCCGGGCGGAAGCCTCGTGCTCAACGTCACCAACGATGTGTTCGAGCGCGGTCTGCCGTCGCGCTCGCTCTACCGTGAACGCATGGTCATCGCGCTGCATGAGCGGCTGGGCCTGCACAAGATGGACGAGATTCCTTGGGAAAATCTGAGCAAGCCCCCGGGTCCTGTGCAATGGGCGTCCAAGGCGCGCAATCAGCTCAATACAGGGTGGGAGCCCGTCTACTGGTTCACGAACGACCCGCTGCGCGTGAGAGCGGACAATCGACGTGTCCTGCTACCGCACACCGAGCGGCATCTGAAACTTCTGCGCTCTGGTGGCGTGAAGCGCGACCGCGAATATGCCGACGGCGCGTATCGACAGCGGGCCGGAAAGTCCTACTCGAATATCACCGCGGGGCGCATCCCGCGTAACGTTCTGCAAATGGGGCACATCTGTGCGCTGCAGAGCACATACAAGCGCGAGGCGCGGGCCTCTGGACTCACGGCGCACGGGGCCCCGTTTCCGGGGAAGCTCGTCGAGTTCTTCATCAAATTCTTGACCACCGAGGGTGACCTGGTCGCCGATCCCTTTGGGGGATCGCTCACCGTGCCCCTGATGGCAGAGATGCTCGGGCGCCGGTGGATCGCAACCGAGGTGATCTGGGATTACCTCGCCGGCGGGGCGCTGCGGTTCGACTCGAACCCCACCCTTGCGCCAGGCTTTGCGGCCTGTGCGGCCGCGTGAATGGAGGCGACGTTCGTGAACACTGGGGATATTTCATTCGAACGTAGCAGGGGCCCCCACCCTGATTGATTTACCAACATTCGAAGGCGTGGTGGAGGCGCTGCGTGCGGCCGGATACGCTGATGCGGACATCCAGTGGGCAGAGAACTGCGGGCCGCCGGCGAGCGCAGAGGACTTTGCACGCGAAGCGATCTTCGTGATTTGCAATTCCGGCATGAAGAACACGGTGGCCCGCGGGATCTTCAACCGGGTCCGGGCGGCTCTTGCTCGCGGAGACTCTGCCCGCACGGCGTTCAATCATCCGGGCAAGGCCCGCGCCATCGACGACATCTGGGCCAGGCGAGAGGAGTACTTCGCCGGATTCCTGTCCGCTGCCGATCCGCTCGAGTACTGCGCGTCGATTCCCTGGATCGGCGCGATCACCAAGTACCACTTGGCGAAGAACTTCGGCGCGCAGGTCGCGAAACCCGATGTGCACCTGCAACGCCTCGCGGCGCTCGAAGGCTCTACGCCGCAGGCGCTGTGCGAACGGCTCGCGCAGGAGAGCGGATTCAAGATCGCGACCGTGGACGTGCTGCTGTGGCGGGCGTGTGCGGTGGGGATTATCGATTCCAGGACAGGGGCGATCCAGGTGCCCCAGAACGGGCGGCGGCAAATTTACCTAGAGGAGTCACGATGAGCCATCAACCCCAATGGGCAGTCTATTCCGACGGCGGCTGTGCGCCGCACAATCCAGGCCCCGCAGCCTGGGGCGCACTGATCGAGACGCCGGCGGGCGAGACGCTCGAGCGCAATGGGTTCATCGGCCACGGCACGAACCAGATCGCCGAGCTCACCGGTGCGATCGAGGGACTGAAGGTCACTCCGGCGGGCGCCGAGGTCCTACTCGTGTCCGATAGCCAGTACGTGATCAAGGGCCTCACCGAGTGGCGGCGCGGCTGGGAGCGTCGCGGGTGGCGCAACAGCCAGGGCGATCCGGTTGCGAATGCGGCGCTCTGGCGGGCGCTCTTCGCACTCGCGGACGAGCGGCGAGTGAAGGCGCGCTGGGTGCGCGGGCATGCCGGCCACCCGCAGAACGAGCGCGCGGACCACCTGGCCGGAGAAGCTCTGCGCGCCGCGGCGAACTGACATGGTGCGCATGAGCATGGATCCCGGCTGGGCCCGCCCGTGGAATGGGGTGCTCGATCTTCTATGGCGTGTCCCCTTGGTGGTTCCAGCCCTGCTCATGCTGATCGCGGTCGTGCTGTACTGGAAGACGCTCGAGTGGCACGACGGGTGAGTGACATCCGTCTCGAGCGCTGCTGCGACGGCTGCAGGCATCTCATCTACGCAGCCCCTGAGGGCCAGACGGGCTATCCCGGATGTGACCCGGTGCTGCTCGGTCCCCACGTGCGCTGCGGGCACTTCAAAGCGTACATCCCAGCGGTGAAGGAGCACGGGCGAGTGGTGCGCTACCAGGTCCCGGAGGCCTGCCCGCGGCGGGCCGCATTGATCGATCAGGGTGCGGCGTGAGCGTTTACGTCCTTGACTGCGCAACTAATCGGCCGCAACAGGCTCTGGACCTGTCAAGATCGATTGCCCGCTTCGCGTCTCAACCGGGAGCACCTGACCCGGGGCGTATGCCCCGGGCATGTACCTCTCCCCTCCACGCGCATGAGACCGGCAGTCACTGCCGGCCGGGAGCGCTCCGGCTGCGATCACTCGCAGTCCTTCCCGCTCCAGGTTCTGTGCGGCGTTGAAAATCACAGCCAGCCCCTAGCGTGCCCTCTCTTCCCACCAGGGGATAGCCTTCACCTGGTGCTCTGTGGCGTCTCGAGTCTCGGAAATGGCAATGCCCCCGTCAGGGCCTGCAACGCACGCGCCAATGCGAAAGCCGGCTCTTCTATGTTGAATACTCGATCTCCGTTCGCACTTACCCGTTCCCAAAGGGCGCGAGCGAGGCGAGTGTTCTGATCGGCGACGGCGAGCGCCGCTTCGAGCTCCGGTACCGCGAGCTGCCACCGCGCAACGATCTCTCGCAGTTCATCATCGGCGACTGGCGCCCGCCCTCGCGCTGCCCTGTGCGCCGGGGAGTAGTAGAGCAAGTCATCGAGTCGATTGAGCTCCTGGGGAGATATCCGCTGGCAGGCTCGCGTAACCTCGGCGCACCAACTCTCGAGCTGCCGTCGCTCATCTGCATCGCCGTAGATAGGTGGCAGGCCCCCGACTGGCTGCAGATGGCAGAGCAGGGTATCGGCCGCCTGCTGTGCCTCATGCAGGAGACTGAACCAGCTCCGCAGTTTGTCGAGTTTCTCGCTCGTCTGTTCCTCGGTGAGCGCATCTACCCGTTGCTGAATCGCAAGGCCGGTCTGCGCCGCATCTGGCTCTTCGATAGCCTGGGATCGCCTCAATCGGCGCTGGATCAGCGTCATAAGCCCCATGATGGTCATCCCCCGTTCAAAAAGGTCTGAAATATACCCACCCACCGCGCTGCGTGTCGCGAGTGCGTTCGCGGAATCCATCTCCTGCAACAGGAGGCCTGACGCGGGCGTCCACACCACCCAGCTTCTGTAGTGCCGCCTCAGGAGGCTAGTCGCGTGCGCGCGTGACGCTGATCTCGCCTACTCGCTTCAGCGCGTGCTCGATCCGGGATGCCTCGATAACCTCGAGTCCATCTATGGCGATGCGACCGGCACCTTTCGGCACGATCGCGCGGGTGAAGCCGAGCTTGTGCGCTTCTCTCAACCTGGCGGCCGTATCGCGCACCGAACGCAGCTCGCCGGCGAGCCCGACTTCGCCGAAGGCGACCAGGCCTTCCGGCAGCGTGCGCCCTTTCAGCGAGGAGAACACCGCGAGCAGCGCAGGCAGATCCGTAGCGGGCTCCGTGAGGCGCACCCCACCGACAGCCTTCAAGTAGACGTTCTTGTCGAACGCGTCGAGCCCGGCGTGCTTGTTCAGTACCGCGAGGATCATCTGCAGGCGGTTCACATCGAGCCCGGTGGCGAACCGGCGCGGGTTTGGCGCCTGGGCGCGCTCGACGAGCGCCTGCACCTCGACGAGCAGCGGCCGGTTGCCCTCCATGGCCGCGAACACCGCGCAGCCTGGCACGGGCTCAGCGTGCTGGGTGAGAAAGAGGCTCGATGGATTGGAGACCTCCTCGAGGCCGCGCTCGCCCATAGCGAACACCCCGATTTCGTTGACCGCGCCGAAGCGATTCTTCAGCGCGCGCAGCATGCGAAACGCTGTCCCCGACTCGCCCTCGAAGTAGAGCTCTGCGTCGACCATGTGCGAGAGCACCTTGGGGCCGGCAAGGGTGCCTTCCTTGGTGACGTGCCCGACCAGAAACACCGGGCAGCCTGAGCTCTTGGCATAGCGGGTGAGGTGCGCGGCGCACTCTCTCACCTGGGCCACGGTGCCCGGGGCGGACTGGAAGTCCGGGTCGTAGACGGTCTGGATGGAATCGAGGATCAGCAGCTCGGGCCGCTCGTCCTCGAGCAGCTCGTTGATGCGCTGCATGTTGATCTCGGTCACGATCCGCATCGGGCTCTCGAGCACCCCGAGCCGCTCGGCGCGAAGCGCGATCTGGCCCTGGGACTCCTCGCCGGTGACGTAGAGCACGCGGCGCTCGTGCGAGAGCAGTGCACCGGATTGCAGCAGTAAGGTCGACTTCCCGATCCCGGGGTCGCCCCCGATCAGCAGCACGGACCCTGCGACGAGGCCACCGCCAAGCACCCGGTCGAATTCGGCAATGCCCGTCGAGGTACGCGGCAGCTCCTCCGGCCGGCAGTCAGACAGGGAGCGGACCGGGGCGAGCGTGCCGCTCCAGGCCGCCCGCCGGCTGGCGGCTTTCGTAGCGCTCGGCATCGCGCGCTCTTCCTCGAGCGTGTTCCAGGCCCGGCACTCCGAGCACTGGCCGTTCCACTTGGCATGTTCCGCGCCGCACTCGCTGCAGCGGTAGACGGTCTTCGCCTTGGCGAGGCCCATGGTAGCTACTCCGTGGCCGCGGCCGGTGATACGAGCGCCAGCGCCGAGCGCAGATCCGCGCAGTCGGGACAGTCCTCCTGGGCGCCGTCCGGAGAGGGCTGTTCTTTCAGGTGCTGCCCGGTGCCTTCGCATTCGGCGCACTCCGATGCGCAGCGCTCGATGAGCCCCACGAGTACCGGGATGGCCGTGGTGAGGCGCGTGAGTCGCGCATTCTCGCGCTTCAACCGAGCGAGCTCTTCGGCCGTCAGCGGAAACCAGCGCTCGAGGCTCCCGTCCTGGTGCCAGTCCGCAGGCAGTGTCTTCAGATACTGCTCCACGGTGTAGATCCGCTTGGCGCCCTGGCAGGTCGCGCAGGGCGTGTTCGGATCGCTCCAGCCCGTGGATTCGTCGTAGTGCTGTGGCTCGAAACCCTTGCCCGAGCAATGCACGCACACGATGCCTGTGGGCGGAGGCGGAAAAGTCTTCACGGAAACGGCGTTCATCCGAGCCCCCTCAACGGTCGTGCGTTACTACTGCATCAGTCTCTGTGCGGACCCAGTCGACCACTTGGCGCAGCGCGTACTGCTTGCCGCGCGATCCGTGGGTGGAGAGGTGCTTGCGCAGTTTGGTGAGGCCTTTCTGATCGACCGGGTTGTACTGACGCAGCTGAGTCGAGAGGCGCGCCCACCAAGAAGTGTGGCCGGGCCCGTGTTTCTCCAGGACCTTGCGCATCGGCAGCCCGACGGCGGTCGCGATAATCGCGCGCCACAGCCCCCATTCGGGAGGGGCGGCCAGAAAGGCGAGCGTGAAGAAGATGCACCCGTAGAGGACGGCGAGAAGGCATCGCGGCGCCGGGAGCCGGGCATTCAACGCGTCTACGGTGTTCAGGATGCGATTGAGCTGACGCAGCTTTACTCGCACGATCGGGGTTTCAGTTTGGGTATCCATTCTCTCGTTCTTGTTCATCCAACCACGTTTTTATATTTTATCCCGAATTCGGCGATTGTGCTAGACATAGCTACTCAGAGGGTCTCAGAGCTCCTCGGATATACCTACTTTTTCCGAATTTCGTTCGAATTATTCCGTTATGCCAGCGGTCGGTCATTGGGTATCGTGGTCGCAACAATATCAATGGATTCTCGCAGGAGCGCCGATGACCCCACTTGATTTCGCGTACGAGCACTTCGGTCGGCGCATCGCCCCGAAGGACAAAACGGCCTGGCTGTACACGCCCGGGTGGCTCACGAAGGACGGCCCGAGCCGAAAAGCCGGCGAGCGCAACGCCGGGATGGGCGGAACGGTGATCTGGATCGCAGAGTCTGGAGCGCGGGTCTACGGGCCGGATTATCGCGAGATGGGCTTCGCTGCGAGCGGCGGCTCAGACGAGGGTCGCAAATTGGTCGCCGCGGCGTGCCTGCAGGTTCCCGCGGAAACCTGGCTGGCGGTGGTGTTCGGAAAACCGGGCGCGGATCCTGCCCGCCTGGTGCTCAACGCCAAGGGCGGCGCGATCACCGGCTACTACGATACGAAGTACGGGGTGCGCCTCTTTCAGCCCAAGGCACTCGAGCGCGCCGCGGAGGGCTTCACGGGCCTCAGTGTGAGCGAAGTGAGAGACACCCTGCGGATCGTCGAGGCTCAGCGCGCCGGGAAGCTCTACTCGAGCGATGTTTCCCCGAAGGACCTGCAGCGCCTGGAGAAGCTGCGCGAGAAGTGCCCGACGGCCACACGCGCGGCCGGAACGTTCTTGCGCGCCGGCACCATGCACGCCGGCGTGCTCGTTTCATACCTGAAGGAGATCCACCATGGTGCTTGAGACGGTAGTGAAAGTCGACTCGGTCCCCGAGACCCTCTACGCGCTGCACCAGAGCGTGTGGCAGATGCTCTCGCGCTCGAGCGATGAGGAACGCGACTTTCTCTACGCGGTCGATCGAGACCGCTCAGAGATCTACTTGCGCGCCACAAGTGCCCGAGAAACCGTTGGGCCGTGGCGGGAGATCACGCCGTTGACCGAAGGGCAGCGTTACGTTGCCGTAGGGACGCTCGCGATCGATGCCACCCGCACCCGGGTGCGCGGCCAACAGGCTCTCGGCTGGCGCCACCCGCTGGTGCTGGAGCGGCGCGTGCGCCCAATGTTCGAGCGGTTCATGCGCGTGGATTCACTTTCGATCTCCCCTCTGCGCGCGGAGCCCTTCGGCAAGGACGGGCGCCAGAAAATCTACTTCACCCCGCTGCGCATCCGCGCCGAGGGGACCGTGATCGATGCGAGCATCGCCAACACGGTGCTCGAGCACGGCATCGGGCGCGCCAAGGCCTTCGGGTTCGGGGCGATTCACTTCATTGCAGCGAACGGGTGAGCCCGACATGGCAGAGGCATTTCGTATTACCGCAGAACTCGCAACGCCGCTGATTCTCTCCGGCGAGACCCACCTCACCCTCGATGCGCTGCTCTCGGGCGTTCTGTTCGAGGACACCGGCAGCGTCGAGCGGGCGCTCACCGAGATTCCCCTCGAACGCACCCACGGGGTGTGGCACGGGTCTAGCGTGTTTCTCGACTCGTGCGCGATCCGCACCACCGAGCCGTTCAGAGCGGGACTTGGGATGCGCGACATTGGCAGCGGGGCGCTCGAACGGCTGGCGCTGAAACGACTCAGCCGTGGCCCGCGGAACGGGCAGCTCGCCCACATCGACACTGTCCGCGATGCGTACCAATCGACGCTCGAGTACTACAGCGGCTACCGCACCCCGCGGGCGCACTGGTTCGGCTGTGGAGAGATCGAGGCGGTCGAGGCTCTGCTCCGGGGCGTGCCCGGGATCGGCAAGAAGCGCCGCCAGGGCTACGGGCAGGTCGTTCACTGGGAGATCGAGCCGATCGAGGAGGATCTCTCGCTCTCGAGAATCGTTGACGGTGAGCGCATCGCGATGCGACCGATCACGTTCGAGGACTGGCAGCGACTCTACGGGGAAGCCCCGAGTTCATCGGTCGGATGCACTCGCCCGGCACCGCCGTACTTCAAAGGCGAGGCGCACATGTGCGCGATCCCCCCGGCCCGGGAAGTGTTCTGGGCCAAACACGACAAACGGTTTGTCTTTTAGCGCAAATCCTGCGCGATCTTCATTCATCACACTCGAGGTTTTCTCTCATGCGTAAAGTCATCGTATTCAAGGGCGAGCTCACCGCCGAACAGCCAGTCTCCTACAGCGTCCCCGGCGCGCCGAAGCGCGCCGATCACACGCTGCCTCGACTCGGCAAGCAACTCTATCTCACCGCATCGGGTCTTCGCGGGGTGCTGCGCCATGCGGCCGCGGAGATCGTGATGGACCTGATCGATGCCGATCAGGGGCGCGCGAAGCTCAACCTCGATGATTACTTCCTGCTCGCCATGGGCGGGGTGAAGGATGCGAAGAACCCGGCGCAGAAGAAGAAGGGCAAGGCGGCCGAGGCGAGCGAGGAGGGCGAAGGGGGCGAGGATGCGGAGAAGACCACCGTATCGGATGCGGATATCGTGCGGATGGTGCGCGCGAATCAGCACGCCCGCGCGCACAACCCCCTGGTGGGCCTGTTCGGCTCGATGCGCCACGGGGTCAACGGTTCGCTGTACTGTGCTCACGCGCTCGCTCCGGAGGGGACCGAGCCGACCCGTGTGCGTCACGTGCGCGCGAACGACTTTCAGCGCGATCCCGATGTGCTCGAGCGCCTGGACGCCAGCGTGCTCGATGCATTCATCTCCCGCCAGGCCGGTGCGGCCGAGCGCACCGAAGGTAACAACCGGAAAAAGACCCTCGAGCAGGAGAAGAAGAAGTTGCGCAAGGAGGGCGCGGGCGAGCGGCTGAAGGAGATCGACGCGGAGATCGCTGCGATCGAGGCCGCCCAGCCCAAGGACGTGCAGCTGCAGCTGCCGAATATCACCTACCAGGCAATCCCTGCCGGCACGGTGTTCACGCACGAGTTCGTGCTCTCGAATCCGACGGATGCGGAGGTGGCGCTGTTTCTGCGCGCGCTCGACCGGTTCGCACTGAACCCGCTGCTCGGCGGGCACCGCGCGCACGGACTCGGCCGGGTGAGCGGGCACTGGAGCGTACAGATGCGTGCCGCCGGCGAGCGGGAGTTCGCCGACCTCGGCGAGGTGTCCTTCAAGGGAGACTTCACTGGCCTTGAGCTCACCGGACAGATCGCGACGTTCTTCGAGAGCTGGGACGCGATCGTTGCGCAGAAAGACGCGCTGGAATTCACGGAGGCGGGCATCGCCGCGGCGTGATCACGAGCGATTTTTCAGGAGCGAGAAGCCGTGTTCGGCCCGCGCAATCAATCGGTTGCGTTGGGTCGGGTGCGGCATACCCCGAAAAGTGCGGGGACGGCAGGAATCGGACCATCGTAGTGCTGACGGGCAACGGTGCGGCATACCCCGAAAAGTGCGGGGACGGCAGGCGGGCAGTCCGGTCATGTGGAGTGGGGAGAGGTGCGGCATACCCCGAAAAGTGCGGGGACGGCAGGGTTACCTTGTGGCGAGCCTGGGAGCACGGCGGTGCGGCATACCCCGAATTGTGCGGGGACGAGAGGAGCAGACAGCCGTAGCCCACGACTTTTCGGTGCGGCATACCCCGAATTCTGCGGGGACGGTGGATTGATGTTGTTATAAGTTACCCCGGTGATCCGGGGATCGAGTCGAATCTCTAGGAGTCTGTCATGTCGAAGTTGATCGCATCTGAAGTTCTCGCGGTACACGGCCGCGCGGTCGGATTGAAGCGAAACCCGGTGCAGGGGGAGTACGCCGATTACGTACAGCGGGGGCTCGCGGTAGCACGCAAGGAAGGCTACGGGCAGCTGTTGGTCGAGGCCGAAACCGGAACGGGCAAAACGCTCGGATATCTCGTGCCGGCGGGCCTCGACTGTGCGCTGAGCAACGCGCGGGCGATCGTTGCAACGCACACCGTGGCGCTGCAGCGGCAGATCCTGCGCTTCGAGCCGAGCGGGCGGATCGCCCCCGAGTGTGACATGGCCCGCGCGCTCACGATCATCAAAGCGGCCACCGGGAAGCAGCTCACCGTGGGTCTGCGGCTCGGGATGCGCAATTTTCTCGACACCGATCGAGCCCTGAAGGCCGTCGATCGAGTGCTCGCCAAACGCGGTGTAAAGCGCGATGTGCGCGATCAAGCCGAAGCGTTCGCGGATTGGGCGCGGCTGAACCCCGGAGCACAGATCCAGGCGTTCCTCGAGGAAGAGGAACTCGCAGCGCTCCCCGGCGGGCTGCTGTTCGAGGATGTGTGCGTTACGGGGGCGAGTCGCAAGGGCGAGGTGTCGTACCTTAAGTACCTCGAGCACGTGTCTGCATCGAAGCGTGCGGACATCCTGATCACCAACCACGCGATGCTGATGACGAATTCAGTGCGCGGCCGCAACCGGCTGCTGCACGCCGAGGATGACAACCGGGAGATCGGGGCGCTCATCATCGATGAGTGCGATCGCTTCGAGCATTCGGCCCAATCGGCCACCAGCGACCTGGTGCCGATCCTGCCGATCGCGCAAGCTCTGACGGATTGGGCCCGTGAGCATTCGGGCAAGAAGATCGAAGACGCCCAGGCTGCGGTGGAGGAGCTGCGCACCACGTTGCTCGACCTTCGCACCGAGGATGACGACGCCCGCGGGGAGGAAGTCCAGTTCTGGGATGAGCTCGAACCCCCCGTTGCACGCCGCACGCTCAATAAGCTTACCGCGGCGCACGCGGCACTGATGCCGTTCCTCGACATCAAAGGCACGGATGAAACGCTGGAGTCGATCCAGAGCTATACCGAAGCGCTCGGCAACGTCATCGCGCGGATTGGCAAAACCTCCGCGGATACCGCGAGCGATGGTGTCGTGGCATTGCGGTGGTCGCCGACTCGGCACTACCCCTCGATTCGCACGTTCAGGCTGCGCCCGGCCCGCTTGCTGAAGCGCATGTGGGATGTGTGGGTGAACGGTGAGGGTGAGGCACAGGATGGGGACCCGTTCCGCGCCAAAGCGCTGGTGCTGACCTCGGCCACGATTGGGATGCCCTCCGAGAGCGGTCGGGTGAACTTCACGGAGATGAGCTCGGTGTATGGCATCTATGGCAAGCGCAACGCGTGCCACGCGATGAACGCCTCCGGCGAGGGCCAGTTTGCACCGAAGAAATTCGGCGCAGTCGAGTTCGTGTTCGCGCACCCGGGCGCGCCGGCGGTCTACCTCTCCGAGGAGGAGACTGAGGAGGGGCAGCGGGAGATGAACCCGGAGTGGGTGAAATACACCGTCAAAGCCGTCCGGGCCGCGCATGAGCGCGGCGGTCGTACCCTGGTGCTCACGAACTCGTACCGGGCTACCGAGGCGATTTGCGCTGCGCTGCGCAAGGGCAAAGGCTCAATCGAGCCGATCGAGAAGACCGCGAGCGCGAACCAGGAGATGTGCGTGCGGGCGCTCGTGGCTGATCCCAACGGCGTATTCGTCTCACCTGGCGCCTGGGAGGGATTCGATATCAGCTCACGCATCGGCCCGGACGGGAAGAAACTCGGCAACGCGATCAAGCATGTGGTGGTCACTCAGGCCCCCTTCAACGCGCCGGATGGCCCGTTCGGCAAGGCGCTCGATCGCGATCTGCGCCGGCGCGGGTACAGCGAGTCTCAGGCGCGCGGCCTGCAGTTCAATCAGAACTTCGCCGAGGCAGTGCGTAAGTTCAAACAGGGTTTCGGCCGCGGCATCCGCGGGGTGCAGGACAGCTTCACGCTCTGGATCACCGATCCGCGTTTCCCGCGCTCGGAGCTCGCCGGCATGCTGCCGAACTCGAGCAAGGTGACACAACGCGTCGAGACGAAGTTCCGCCTCGCGATCCCGAAGCGCTTTCGCGCCTCGGTGGATGGGGATTCGCCGTGGGACTGCGGGAGCGTGTTGATGCTCGATGGAACAGTGATCGACGCAGACACGCTCGCGGAAAAGGCGGATGCGGCGTAGGTCAGATGCGCTGGGCGATGTTTTTTCGAGCGGAAGGGATGATTTTGGCAGGGTTGCCAACGTGTTACAGCGCATCGGATGCGCTATACCCCGATTTGTGCGGGGACGAGAGGGGGCAAGAAAAGCTCCGAGCAGGAGAAGCGGATGCGCTATACCCCGATTCGTGCGGGGACGACTGGTTTCGGATCGAAGACGATCGTCCGATCCTCGCTGCGGTGTACCCCGGAAAGTGCGGGGACGAGAGGGAGTAGTAACACGGCCACGCTAATTCACGCGCTGCGACATACCCCGATTCGTGCGGGGACGAGAGGTAGACGCCGAAACTCCAACCCGAAGCTCTGGGAGCTCTTTACCCCGAAAATCGCGGGGACTGAAGGTAATGGTTTCGGCGGAGTAAAAATGTGGCATACCCCGAGATTACACGGGGACGAGAGCAGCGAGAGCCCGAGTCGATTGGGCCGCCTTGTACCCCGATGATGCGAGGAATTCGACGGCAATTCCGAACGCGCTTCGAGTTTATCCCCTGAGCTCTTCAGCCGCCCTCGCTAAGATATCTCTGCGGCCGGCCATACGGGATGCACGGCTAGGAGAAGCTCATGTTGATATTGACTCGTCGCGCGGGCGAAGTTGTAAGGATTGGGGATGACGTCAAGGTGACGGTGCTCAGCGTGCGAGGGAATGTCGTGCGCGTCGGAATCGATGCGCCGAAGAGCGTGCCGGTCAATCGCCAGGAAGTGCTCGATCGCATGCAGCGGGGGGATGCGCGCCAGGCGGCAGAGCCGACTGCAGTGCCAGAGAGTGCGCCGGCGACTTGACGGTCGGGCGGATTCATCCCATGGGAGGCGAGGCCCCGATTGCCCAACGCGCGCTGCCGCAGTACGCGGCGCATGCCGTGGCGGATCTCGAGAAGCTGGCGAAGACGATGCGCGCGGCGCTCCGGAGCAACCCGGCCAATGCAGAGGCGCTGGCGCGGCAGAACGGTCTGCCGCTTGGGGTGTTTGAAACGCACACCCGAGTCAACGCATTCCTCACGCACATGATCCGGGAGGCGGTACACATCGTCCTGCCTGACAATGGGGAGGTGTATCGCTCCAATGGCCCTGGCACCGATCCTGTGACCGAGTCCGAGTGCGAGTCGTTCAGAGGACTGCCGGCCCCGGTGTGTTGCTTTGAGTACCGGTGGACGATCAGCAAAGGTGATCGGGACATTGCGGCCCCGAAGCGCATGACGCTCGTGATCGATGGCAGTCAGATGAGCGAGGCCAAGGAGGTCGGCCCAGACCAGTGCCACCATGCGCTCATGTTCAGCATCGTCTACAACGAAACGGTGGACTCGTGGGATTTCCTCGATACGTTCGTCGACCTTGATCTGCCGCTTTCGATCCAGCTCGGCCCGGTGGTGCCGGGAGAGGGGCGTGTATGGGGGCCGCGCGGAACGTTGCGCGATGTGTTTACGGGCAAAGAGCTGCCGAACGGTCCTGCGATGTGGCGTCTCGGCGGTGAGTATCTTACTGACCTGGTTGCGGTCGTGCAGGCCTGCCACAGTCTTCGGGCTGGAGCACGGCTCGAGAAGCAAACGGAAGGTTCAAGCGGTCGGCGATGGAAGTTTGAGAAGCGCGGTGTGGGCGGGTTCGTCTACCACGTGCTGAAGATCCCTGCCGAAGGGGCCGCACCCCCGGGGCGGGGCGCCGGCGGGACGCATACCTCACCGGCCTTCCACATGCGTCGTGCGCACCTGCGTGAGCTCGCGAGCGGAAAGCTCACATTCGTGCGCCAATGCTTCGTGGGCGATCGCGCCCGAGGGTTCGTGGGCAAGCACTACCAGCTTGCCCCTGGCGGCACGCGCGAGAAGCGCTGAGCGCCCGGTGCCGCTCGCGATGCGGGGACTTCGCCCGGTGGCGGAGCTCGCCGAGCGGCGCACGCATGGTGTTGGCGGTCCGGCCAGAGGGCGCTGCCCCTGTCATGGTTTCGGGGATTTGGTTTGATCCATTTTCCGCGACATCAGCACAAAGTGGGTGCCTTCGTTGTCGAATTCCGCGGGAAACAGGGGGGAGTAGTCAGAGTATATCTGGCCGCCGGTGAGATAGGGCTGCGCCGCTTCTCGAGCGAGTAGCTCGCTTTTCAGCAGCGGAAAGCGGCAGGCAATGGCGATTTGATGCCCGATGACATTGGCCGGAGAGATACCGTCGTCGAGCTCATTTTCTTGCGTGGCAAGGCAGGTGCCCGCGGCGATTGTCGCGGCATCCAGTTCCTTTTGGGTCACATGCGTCTGGCGTACGGGAGGTGGAGTTGCGCAGGCGGCCAGCGCAAGGCTGGCGATGACAAGTAGGCAGCAGTTACGGTGCGCAATTCTCAGGTACACGTCGAGGTCCTCTTAGGGAACAGGGGATCAGCGGGCAAGGGTAGAGCGTTGTCGCAGGGTTCTCAAGGTCACGGTACCGCTTGAGGCGCGCGGGAGCCTGCCCATCCGTGGGCGGGCTGCCGCCAGGGACTATTCCGGGATGACGATGTCGTACAGCGCTCTTGCGGCCGCGGCGCGCACCCGGGCGGATCGCCTCAGTGCCCGCTGCATGGCTCGGGGAGTCTCGGGGATTTCGCCAAAGATCAACCCGGTGGCAGCGTCCTGCAGGTCAGCGGCCCCGGCGGGATCGTCCGGCCGAAGTACGCTGGTGAATGCCAGGAGGGTCTGCATCGCCTCGATTTGAGCCCGGCGACCGATGTAGCGGCCGGTGCCGAGCGCCTCTAGGACGTCGGCCGCCGCGCCCAACGTCTGGTTTGTGATGCGAATGGTCATCGCGCACCCCCTGTGTCTGTGCGCCGGTCGGTTCTGGTTCGTGTGGTCATAGATCAATCCTCAGATAGCGGGGGACATCCCCACTGAGGGTAGGAACCGGTTTTATCCTTGTTTTTATACGCGGGGATTCCCGGCCGGCCAGTGCCTAGAGGTGATCAGGGCAATAACGCGGCACGGTGCCGCGAAGGGAATGACGGAATGACCTTGTTGAAGCCAGTCCGCGTCACATTCACGGGCGCTGATCCCACGTGCTCGGTCGATGCGCTGATGAGCCTGCTCGCGGAGGCTCCGTGGGTCGAACTGGCGTTTTTATACAGTGCGTCGCAAAACGGCAGCGGCCGGTATCCGCCGGCGCGCTGGATCCGAGAGACCGTCGATACGATCGAGGAGTGCATCGGCCGAGGCCGGGTTGCACTGCACCTGTGCGGCTCGGCGCGCTTTCTCTTCCTCGAGGGCAAGGAGGTAGACCCGGAGCTCGGCGGCCTTGATCGCTTCTCGCGCATTCAGCTGAACGGGAAATTGACGCGCGAGTACGGGAATGCGATGGACAGCCTCCTGCAGGACCACCCCGAGTGCCGGCTCATCGTGCAGGATGTCCACGCGGTCGATCTGCTCGCGGCGTTGCCACCGTTTGGCTCTCCGGTGCAGGTGCTGTTCGATGCCAGCGGCGGGCGCGGGATATTGCGCGCAAGCTGGCCGCGTCCCCTCGTGGGGCACGTATGCGGCTACGCCGGCGGTCTCGGTCCGGAGAACATTGCACGGGAAATCCGACGGATCGCCGCGGCCGCGGAAGGTCGACCGTACTGGATCGACATGGAGGGCAAGCTGCGCGATGAGCACGATCACTTCAGTGTCGCGCGGGCCCGCGCGGTCATCGCAGCACTGATGCGAACAGAGCTCGAGCCGCCAGCGGCCGAAAGCAGGCGAGCCGTGGGCATGTAGGCCCTCGCCGGCCGTGTGCAGATTCAAGCCCCGGGCGATCCCCGGGGCATTTTTATTCCCCGGGGTGAGTTTCCTAGAGAAGTGCAGGTCATTACTGCGGCGTAAGCCGCCTCTGGGAGTCAATAATGGAAGCCAAGCCCACGTACGTTGTCGCGGTCTACCTATGCGACCGCGCTTTCGGCGGCCACGAGGAAGGAGGATGGTGGTATAGCACCGGTCAGCTTGTGCGCATACACCGTACCTACAAGGACCAGGAGCGGGCGCGCGCGAAAATCGCTCGGATGAATCGCCTGCTCGATGCGACTGTCAACAAGGGTCGGCGTGAGATCAGTAGCGTGCTCTCGGACGGACGCTACTACGCCGAGGTGCACGAGAACGCACCGCCCGCATTCTATCCCGAACACCGCCCACACTACGAGTAAGGAGAGGGCCTGTGAAAGTGGTCATCGCAATCGACGAGGGCAAGGTCATCGGCGCGCAGTCGGATACCGAAGGCGTGGAGGTGATCGTCGTGGAGGGCATGGAGTGTGCCGTCCACACCATGAAAGCGGAGTTCGCCCCGACCGCCGTTCGGGTGACGCAGATGATGGGAGGCGATGAGCGGCTGAGGGCGCACTGAGGGCGCCTCTGCCAAGTCATGTTCTATCCCCGGTTGCGCCGTGTGCGCTTCCGGGGATTTTCGTTTCCGGGGTGCCTATAGACCGGATAGGCCATTAACTCGGAGAGGATCGAGGATGAATTCGATTTCACAGCTCACGCGCGAGGGAGTCAGCGTGCCGCGTCACGGCGTCGTGTCGAGGACCCGAGCGTGAGCGGCTCGCGGCGCTTCAAGCGCAATGGCACCGAACACGGCAAGAGCGCGTATCTGGTTCAGCGCCGGGCGGTAGGAACCTGGATGACGGTCGGTTCGATCGTGCATGACGGGGAGGACTGGGTGTTGCGCTACAGCGTCTCAGGGCGCATCGAACGCTTCAAGACGCTTGCCGAAGCTAAGGACGCGGGACTGAAGATCTGATATCTGGCCGGGGTGCACTGCAGCGCCCCGGCCTTTCCTTTGGCCCGCCGTCCCAGTTGGGCTAGACTTACCTTGAGCCGAGCCTCAAGTACAACAACACTTAGCACGGGCGCAGAGGGAGGGTTCCTCGATGTTCAAGGTGATGCTCAGGTCGATGGCGGCGGCGATCGTGCGAACGGTGCAAGGGCTCCCTTCGCCGGAATTCGCAGCCGCGAACGTCCTGTCCGAGCTCGATCGACTCGCGCAGCAGGACCCCGGTTCAGCGCTTGCGCGGTATCTCGCGGCCAACTCCGAGAGCCGCATCAATTGGATGGCCCATGTGGCGAACATCGTGGGCGGTTCTCTCAGCCTCGGGCTGAAGAGCGAATGCCGGCTCGCGCTGCGAGAGGGGATCTGTTTCCAGATCGAGTGGCTCTCGATGGCCAAGGCGTTTCTCGCTCGCACACCGGAGGAGCAATCCCTCCTGGTCGGGAGCCTATTTGGCTCCGAGACTGTGGCTGACAAGCAGGCGGAATTCACACGCGATCAAGTTTTGACTTCGGCAACGCTGCCGTTGCTCAGGAAGTTCGCGAAAGACACGCTCCAGGACGCCAGGGACGGGGATTACAGCGCCGTGTATCAGCACCTGTGCGATTCGTGGTATCTGCAATGCTATGAGGTAACCCTTGCCCATGCGCGCTCGGAGCCCTGTTATGTGATCCCCTTCGCCGAGGCCACTCGGAAACTGAAAGAAGACACCCTGAAGCGTATAAAAGCGGGGCAGAACTTCGCGCTCAGCCCGGAAGAACTCAAAGAGCTGACGGCACCACCGGCGAACTGACGAGGCAGGCTCTGGCGCAGCGCCAGCGCGCGCATTGCCCCTCCTGCGGTTTCACCCGCCGCATTCCCTATAGATCTGCAGGTCACTAACGCGCCTGAGGGCGCACGCGAGGTGTATGCATGCAGATCTGTGTGGCGGTGCACGAGCACAAGTACGGCACGGACATGCGAGCGTTCGAATCTGAGGAAGAGGCGCTGCGCTGGAAAACAAAGCTCGCCAAGGAGAATTGGGCCGGGGAGTTTCCGGGGAAAGATGCCCCGCCGGACGAGCAGATCGCCGAGGAGTACTTCCGCCTGATGGGCGAGCGGATCGGTAGCGAGGAGAGCTTCTCATGCGATCTGCTCGAGGTCCAGCCGGCCAGCGATAGCGAGAAGCGGCCGCTCGCGCTCCCGACGGTGCACCGCAACGGCACGTCCCGCGAGGAGCTGCTGCGCCAGGCCCAGGAGGCCGGGCAAGCGGTGTTCCAGGCGCGCGATGCGCTGGCGAAGACCGCTCCGAATGCCCGGGACTACTATCCGCAGGGGATGTCCGCGTTCCCCGCGGCGGTGCGCGAGCACGATCGGCGCGCACGGATGCTGCTCGAGGTCGAGGAGGAGCTTTCGCGGATCGCGGAGGCGATTGCGGACGCCTAGCGCTCAATGCTCGGCTCGATGATTCACGCGCCGCGGGGGACTTCCCTCGCGGCGTTTTTATTCCTTCTGCCAGCGCACCCGTTCGCTAGAGACCACCAGGTCACTAGTGAACAGGAGGGCTCTGATGGGCTCATCAATCGTGACGAACCGGCTTGCGGCCGTGTTCGAGAACCCGCACAACCGCGGGGATCAGATCTGGGTGTTGTTCGAGGCAGGTTACGAGAGCAACGTCTATCCGCATAGTGCGAGCTGGTGCGCGCGCTCGATCGGTCGTATGCCCGAGACGATGCGGGTGATCTTCAGGGATGCTGCGCACTGCGAGGGCGGCTCGCTGCGGGACCGCAAGGGCTCGATCACCCCCGAGGCCTACATTCGACGGTGGTATCGGGCACTGCGCCATCCGGTGCAGATGCCGCAGATGGACATTCGGGTACGGCGCGAGGATCTGCGTTCGAGCTTCCGTATGCCCGATGACCCGACGGACGACGAACGCTGGGAGGACTTCTGCACAAGGATGCGCTCGCTGGGCCGGGAGGACATCCCCCTCGCGCTCGATGCGGGCACCCCCGTGGTGCTGTCTCTCTACGCGGACATCGAACTCGTACTCGCGATCTACGGCTCGAGCCCGGATCGCAGCCCGTTGCTCGCGCTGTGGAAGGCGTTCGGGAGCTCTTGGGCTCCCGAGAAAGCCCCGAAGGCCGAGGTCGGCTATTACCCGCCAGGCGGGCAAATCCCCTCTCCGGAGATCCCGCGCGCGTATCGGATCAACGATGACGCGCTCGTGATGCCCGAGGATGGGACGTGGCGAGATGCCGGCTGGGCCTACAGCGTGGTAGGGGAGTACGTGAGAGGCCTCTGGGAAACGGAGCTTCGCGCCCCTGGCAGCTTCGAGGTGCTGATCCCGCCGTATCGGGAAGCGATCGGCGCCGCTCAGCTGGTGCCCGAGGGCAGCGAGGCGGTGGTGGACCTGAGCCAGTGTCGGCGGCCCGAGGACGTGCGAGAGCTCGTTGCGTTCGCCGGCGGGCGGATCGAACAGGATCCCGGGCGTGGCACGGAGCGTGCGGTACTTCCCTGGTCGATGGAGGCGAGTGTGAAGCTGGCGTATCTGCCGGGCAAGGCCACCGAGTGGCGCGTGCCGGAGGTGCCCGCGGCGGAGGGGGCGAGGCTCTGCGCATGAACACGATCCAGCGACACGTCGGGAATCTCCTCGATGTGAAGACCGGCGTCATCGTGCACGGATGCAACACCCATGGTGTGATGGGAGCAGGGGTGGCGAAAGCCGTGAGGGAGCGCTACCCCGGTGCGTTTCGGGTCTACCACCGTATGTGCCAACAGCCGGGGATCGATGTTGGGCAGATTGTCCCGTACGAAGTCCCGAGCCCCTCAGGGCGCACGGAGCTGCTGATCGTGAACGCGATCACCCAGTACGGCTACGGGATGGATAAGCGCCAGGTCAACTACGAAGGGCTGTACTGCTGTTTCGCTCAACTCAAGTGGATGGCCAAGGCCTATAAGCTTGAGGATGTGCACTTCCCGCTGATCGGCTGCGGCCTGGGCGGCGGGGACTGGGACATCGTCGAAGCGATCATCAAGAGCACGCTGAAGGGGCTGAACCTGCACCTCTGGCTGCTCGAGTAACCATCATCGCCGCGGGGGACTTCCCTCGCGGCGATTTTTTATTGCGCGAGCGGCGATCGAGCGGATCTGGGCCCCTATCGAGCGCTCTCGCCCGCTCCGTCAGGACGTTTTTATACGCTTTTCGATCGCCTATAGCTGAGCGTAGACCGCGCCAGGCCCCTAGAGGGTGTGTATGCCTGAAGAGACCTCATGAGCTTCTATCCTCCCGACCCATCAGAACCCATTGAATTTGATTCCCGAGACTTCGATGCGAGGTGGATGATCGCAGCGCTCGAGCGCGGGGAGTTCGAGCTGCACTACCAGCCCCAGGTGCGCATCGCAGACGGGTCAGTGGTCGGTGCAGAGGCGCTGGTGCGCTGGCGGCACCCTTCGCGCGGCCTGCTCGCAAGCCCACGGCTGGCCCCGACGCTGCGCGATCTGCGCTTTGCCGTGCAGGTGGGAGAGTGGGCGCTGTGGCGCGCCCGGCGCGACATCGAAAGCTGGCTCGACGAGGGGCTGCGCCCGGTGCCGGTGGCGGTGAACATTCACCCGGAACATCTGCTCAAGCCGACCTTCCTCCCGATGCTGATCGAGGTTTCAGAGGGCATGATCGACATTGAAATCGTCCAGGCCAGCGAGTCCTACGACTTGGCGCTGCTACCGGTGCTCGAGGCGCTACGCGAGGCGAAGCTGCGAGTCGCGCTCGAGGACTTTTCGCTCGGCTACGGCTCGTTCGGTCGCTTGGCCGAGCTGCCGATCGACCAAGTGAAGATCGATCGGGCCCTGGTGTCGACTCTCTCGCGCGGGGCGCCGGCAGAGAAGAGCGTGCGCACACGGCGGCTGCTCTCGATGCTGGTCTCGATGGCCCGACTGAGCGGGTTCATCACCATTGCCAAAGGGGTCGAGAACCCCACTGAGTTCGCAGCGCTTGCCGAGCTCGGATGCCACCAGTCCCAGGGCTATCTGCACAGCCCCGCGGTGAGCGCCGAGCGGTTCGGGCAGTTCCTGGTGCCGGCGTCGGCGGGGGTAGGCGCATGAGCAGGTCGCTGATCCAGCGCTGCGAGGCCCTGGCCGAGCGGATCGTCCTGCCGTCCTTCGCCGTTTCACTCACGGACTTTCTCAACGCGCCAGTGCTCAAGCTCTCCCGGGCGCTCGATGAGGAAACGCGCTGCTCGATCTCGCTGCTCGCCGGGTTGCTCTATTTCGTCTCTCGCTACGAGCGGCCCGGCCCGAATGGCGCGGTTACCGACCCGACCTTGCGCGCGGTCTATCGACTGCTCGAGTGCGGCGGGCTGTTGCGCGAGGACCTCCCGAGCGAGGTGCTCGAGTTCCCCACTGAGATGCACCTGGCGGTGCTCAAGCGCATCCGCGAAATCGGGCGCATCGGGGCCTGTGAGGCACCCTCCATGGCGCAGCAGGTCGAGTGGGGACAGCTCGAGGCACGCATGAACGAAGCGCTCAGCCTCACCGAGCCGCAGTTCGAGATGGTGGTGTCCATCATCAAGTGCGTGCTCGATCGGTGTGTGACAGGAGGTTTCGGGGGATTCGCACGCCCACGTGGCGAGGCAGGAGCCCCGAACGCCCACCGCGGCACCCCTGCAGTGTCGCGGCGCGACGAGCGCTCACAGACCGGATTAGCGCCTCTGGCGAGTGAACAATAGCCGGGGTATTTCCGAGGCAACTTGCCCGGTTCAGGCCCGGCCGTATAAAATATAAAAACTGGACGACCCGCCGGAGTGGCGGGAGAGGTTGGACACAATGTTGCTGCTGATCGACCAGGACAACGTGCTCGCGGATTTCACCCGGGTGCTCTACACGGAAATGTGCGCGCGCGGACACAGGGACCGGGCCTGCCCGCCGAACAAGCAGACGACCTACCCGCTCGAGGATCACTATCCCCCCGATCTGCTCGGAGAGCTGAAGGCGATCTACACCGCCCAGGGTTTCTTTCGCAGCCTGCCTCCGATCGAAGGGGCGATCCAGGCCGTCAGGGAAATGGTGGCCGAGGGGATTGACGTGCGAATCTGCACGTATCCGATCCAGGCCTATCGCAACTGCGTCGGGGAGAAGTACGAGTGGGTAGAGCGGCATCTGGGGGCTGCGTTCACTACACGGATGATCCTCACGCGAGACAAGACCATTGTCACGGCGGACGCGCTGATCGACGACAACCCCGACATTACCGGCTCGCGCACCCCTTCTTGGCGGCACATCGTGTTTGATCAGCGGTACAATCGTTCGGTAGCCGGGCCGCGGCTGAAGAGCTGGGCGAATTGGAGGACGGTGCTCGAGCCGATGATCTTGGGCGGGGCGGGGCGCGTGGGTGGGGCAGCCAGCATTCTCGGAGCCGGATTTTGAGCGCGGTCGACACAACGCACGCTCTCGTGTTGATCGCGATCATCCCGACAAGTCTCGTGTTGACGGTCCGATTTCTTGCTGAGCGGACCGCTCGACGGATTGTCGCGGTCGATGCCGTGTTGGTCGCTGTTGTGGCGTGGGTTCTGTGGAACGCAGGGTCTCGTGCGAAGACGGGCCCGGCCCTTCTCGGATATGCGGCAATTCTGGCGGCGACACTGCTTACGCTCATCGTTCGATGGCTGCGGCCGGCGCGCTGATCCGCACTGCAGTTGCGCGTATCAGCATTGAGATGTCCGTCACAGCATTTCGAGAGGAGTAGGGCAGAGGCTCAGACCAGCCACATTGGTGCCGTGGTCATTCTTGCGCATCAGCACGTTTAACGGGAGAGGTCTGAGATGCGGAGCAAAAGCACAATACACACCATCTATAGAGCGTCCGTGGCTTGCTTTATTTTCGGAGCAGGCGTTTCACTTTTCGGCTATCTGTCAAGTAGCTCACTTTGGTATGTTGGGGCCGGGCTCGGCATACTTGGGCTGTTATTTGATATGGCTGCCCTGCTTTACAGAAAATGCGAACTTGACTCTAGTGCCCAGGGTTTTCGGGCATTCTTAGATAATGCGTTCAGCATTGATTATCTTTTTGAGATCGCTTCGTATTGGAGCGATAGGCCGCGGTCGCGTCGAACCTTGTCTGACGAGCTGTTTGAGCATAAAGGAATAGAGTTAGGTACGCCCGGGAGCGTCGAGAGGCGCCTGCAGTGTGGCATTGACCCTTCTGATTACAACCAATTTTGACAGGTGAAACTCATACCATCGGCGAGGGGATTCCAGCGGTGGAGCAGGAGGCTCGTGCTGACGAATCGCGATTGGTCGGAGACTCGATGAAATGGGCGAAGACACCGGGAAAGTAACGCTCGGGGAACGCGCGCTTGCGCTTCTGAGAAAGAGCGACCTGCGGCGGTGGGACAAGCTACGCGAGCGCGGCAGGCGAGATTTCGTGCTGCGCAAGGGTATGTTGGGATGGGGCGGCTGGATGTACGTCGTCATGAGCGCCTGTCAGGTCTATTGGCATCCCGGACACCTGGTCGGCATCCTTCTGTTTGGGGTGCCACTGTGGCTGGGGGCTGGCGCGCTCTGGGGCGTCTTGACCTGGTGGGCGATGGAGCGGGCCTATCGCCGTCGTGATTTGAACCGGCAATAGCTGACGGGCACTGCAGGATACCTGGCAGCTTTGAAGGGTAGCTCCGCGGTGCCGGCGCACTTCGTCGAGTGTTATTTGCGCCGTAACACAGTGTCTTTGAGTTGCCGCGCCCAGATGGCGAGCATCGCAAGATGGCCCGAGGGTGGCGCGGAGGATGAGGCGGATTCCCGCTCGCGAAGGGCGAGCGTGATGCCGCGGCGGTAGATCAGAAACCCGATGATCGCGACACCAGCTCCTGGGGCTTCCCCGGGGGTCTGCCCGATGAGCCCCTGTATAACGGCGAATGCGCTCGGGGCAATGATCAACGCCCCGACGATCTTGTAACCTTGGCTCGGTCGCATAGGTGGTGCCTGCTGGTAGCGGGAGCGCTGGGCGGTGGGTTACTTCAGCAATGGACGGTCCGTGCTGTTGAAAGACTGCTCTTCATCGCGAAGCCAGAACAGCCCGTTGTACCGACAGCGCGCAAAGAAGGTGTACCCGGTGAGCTGGTTTTCCGGGCGGCCCGTCGAGCCGGCGTACCCGCTGTAGTCGTTGCCTGAGAAGAACGCGACGCTCTCATGCGGGTAGAACGTGATGAGATCGGCGTCCGTGGCGCTCGCGGGATCTCCGTGTGCGAGTAGCGTGAATGCGAATTCGTTCAGCCAGCCGAGCATGCGCATGTTCACGGTGTTCGCCCCTCCGAGTTTCTGGGGCCACTCGTAGGTCACCTCGGCCGTTCCGTCGCTCTGCAGGGTGATCAGGGTCTTTGGCAGGAAGGCTTTGCTCGGCGGGTAGTACTTCGGCCCGGGGATTCGGGTATGGGACTCGATCGCTTTGAGGCGATCGGCCATGTCGACCCCGTAGACGATGTTCACGCCCGTGGCGGCATCGCAGCTGATGGTGAGCGCGGTGGTGGGCCCGGCCGCGGCGGCGCCAGCCGCTCCCAGGCCCAGAACGAGCCCTGCGGTGGCGATAAAAACGCGCAGTTGCATTGAATCTCCCCTTTCTGCCTTGCGGGTTTTCCCCGGCCCGGTGGCTATAGGCGTTCAGGTCCTTAGTCAAACAGGCATGACATGCGACAGTATCTGGATACTTTACGCCTTGTGCTCGAGGAGGGCACCTGGCTCGAAAGCCGCACCGGGGTCCGGCGGATCACCTTCCCGGGGGTCTCGATGCGGTTCGATCTGGCGAAGGGATTCCCGGCCGTCACGACGCGCAAGCTCGCTTTCAAGTCGGCGATCGGGGAGATGTGTGCGTTCCTCACCGGCGCGCGCAGCGCGAGGGCGTTTCGGGAAAATGGATCAAAAGTTTGGGACGCCAACGCGAACCAGAATCAGGCCTGGCTCGATAACCCGTACCGCTCGGGCGAGGACGATCTCGGCCCGATCTACGGCGCGCAGTGGCGCAGCTGGCCTGCGTACAAGGTGCTCCGCTCGGGCGATGATGCGAAGGTGGCCGATGCCCTTCGGCGCGGTTACCGCAGTCTCGCGTTCTTCGATAACACCGACACGGTCGATCTCGAAGGTCAGCCGCTTGAGGTGTTCGGGGTCTACCACCGCAAGGTGGATCAGCTGCGGGAGTGCCTCGATACGATCATGCGAGAGCCCACGGACCGGCGGATCATCTTTCACGCCTGGAACCCCGCGCAGCTCGATGAGATGGCCTTGCCGCCGTGTCACCTGCTGTACCAGTTCCTGCCGAACCCGGCCAAGCGCGAGCTCTCGATGTGCTTGTACATCCGCTCGAATGACTTGGGTCTCGGGGCGCCCTTCAACATCTGCGAGGCCGCTGCGCTGCTCTCGCTGGTGGGGCGTCTCACCGGGTATTCCCCGCGGTGGCTGATGTACTTCGTGGCCGATGCACACATCTACGAGAACCAGATGGAGATGGTCGAGACGATGCTCGAGCGCGAGCCGCTTCCGGCACCGCGTCTCGTGATCGATGCTCGGGTGCCCGAGTACCGCAACACCGGGGTCTACGCGCCCGAGTGGCTCGATCAGATCAAGCCGAGCGATTTTCGTCTCGAGGGCTATCAGCACCACGCGCCGCTGACTGCGGCCATGGCTGTTTAGGCGTCCTCGGCGATGAAACTCAGCGAAGCCCTTCCCCTTCTCGAGCGCATCGGCTCGTGCGGCGGCGACCCGGAGCTCCTGGTGGTGGTGCAGAGCGAGGGCGGGATCGGCGGCACGCCGGCGGTCCCGGTCACGGGGATCCACGCAGGGTTCGACTGGGACAGCGGCAAGGTGCTGATCAGCACCGAGCGGGCGCTCACCGGACTCTCTGCCGCGGACGTCGATGCGATCCGCGCCAGCGTGCGCCAGGGCAGCTCTTGGCATGCCTACCAGGCGAACAAGCAGCTGCGCGAGAGAATCGCGGAACTCGAACGGCAGCTCGCAGAGGCGACGCGCTCGAACTGAACCCACCCCCGGCCACGCGCCGGGGGTTTTTATCCCTGTGCGCCGCGGATATTCCTCCAGGGTTTCCCCAGAGCGGCTCCCTATAGACCTGCAGGTCATTAAACAAGGTCATAGGAGGGTGCATGCAGACATCTGCGTCTGTAGGCCAGGGTTCATTCGCGGCGGACATGTGGTTGCCGGGATTCGGGCCCGATGAGGATCCCTTGGAGAGCCTCGGCTCGATCGAGACGAGTGAGAGCGTGCCGGTGCTGGCCGCCCCGGTGCCCGAGCGGGATCCCCCGCGCGGCATTTGGGAGCGACTGGATCGGAGCGTCTTCACCGGACTCAACGGCGAGGTCACGAAGTATCTAGCCAATGTGAAGGCCATCGCTCTCGTGCGCGAGCTCGAGGCGGCCGGCCGCTCACCGACGGCAGAAGAGCGGGTCACGCTCAACCGCTACACCGGCTGGGGAGGACTTCCCAACGCGTTCAACGACGAGCAGTCCGATGCCGCCTGGGTGCGTCGATCTCAGGAATTGAGATCGCTGCTCGGGGACTCGGAATGGGTCTCTGCCAAAGACAGCACTCCAAACGCCCACTACACGTCCCTCGAGGTGATCGAGGCGATGTGGCAGATGGTCGCGCGGCTGGGCTTTCGCGGTGGACGGATCCTCGAGCCCGCGGCGGGTGTGGGGTATTTCCTCGGCGGCATGCCGCAGGAGATCGCCCAGCGCTCGCAGATCACGGCAATCGAGCTCGATCAGCTCTCGGCACGGATGCTGAGCGCGCTCTACGGCGCTCACGGGGTGAAGTGCACCCAGGGGGCGTTCGAGGGCGTACGGTTGCCCGAGGGGTTCTTCGATCTTGCGATCGGCAACGTCCCCTTCGGCAACTACAAGGCGGCCGAGATGAGAAATGTCGCGTATCAGGACTTCCTGATCCACGATTATTTCTTCGCCAAGGCGATGGATCTGGTCCGCCCGGGCGGGCTCGTCGTGTTCATCACGTCCTCCGGGACGCTCGATAAGCAAGACGGGCGGGTACGAGAGTACCTTGCTTCCCGAGCGACTCTCGTGGCGGCCACCCGGTTGCCCGAGAGCACGTTCAAGACGATCGCCAACACTCGCGTCACCACCGACATCGTGATCCTGCAAAAGCCGCTCGCGGCTCGAGAGCGCTCATCGAACTGGATGGAGCTCGCGCAGATCCCGAAAGACTCCCCGCTCTACGGGGAGGTGCCGTACTCGTACTACTCCCAGGAATGGCTGATGCGCGCGAACGAGTACTTCGTTCGGCATCATCCAGGCCGGGTGGTCGGCAAGCTTCAGCTCGTCGATAACGGGTACGACAAGTCGATGGGGTGCGTGTTCGAGGGCGACCTCGAAGTGGCGCTCGCCGGCCAGGTCGACACGCTTCCCGCGGGGCTTTATGCCGAGCGGGCGGTGGTGAAGGCCGACTCGGCAATCGAGACGCGCGAGATCGCACCTGGGGATAACCGTCTCGGCTTTCGGGTCGTGGACGGGCAGCTCTTCGAGTGCGATGGCGAGAAGCTCGTGGCGATCGACGTGCCGGCAACGAAGCTCGCACGCATCGAGGGCCTGGTGGGCATTCGCGATGCGGCCCGTGCGCTCGTGGAGGCTCAACCGATCACCGAGAGCGATGCGGACCTGGTGCCGCTGCGCGAGCGGCTGAACTCGCTCTACGATGCGTTCTCGAAGCAATTCGGGTGCATCAGCGGGAAGGCCAATCGCGCGGTGTTCCGCCAGGATGCGGACTGGCCGATGCTGCTCTCGCTCGAGGACGTCGATGAGGAGAAGGGCACCGTCGAGAAGGCGGATCTCTTCACCCGTCGCACGGTGGGCGTGACAGCGCGGCTCGAGCGGGCAGACAGTGCCGCTGAGGCGTTACTCGTGGTGCTCGCCGAGAGCGGTAGCATCGATGAGGGACGGCTCGAGGAGCTGCTCGATCGGCCGAGCGTCGAGGTGCTGCGAGAGCTCGAGGAGTGCGGGGCGGTGTTTCGCGATCCGGCAACGGGTCGATGGGAGACTGCCGATGCGTACCTCTCGGGCGATGTGAAGGAGAAGCTGGCCGTGGCGAGAGCCGCGGGGAGCGAGTTCGCAGGGAATGTTGCCTCACTCGAGGCGGTGATTCCTCCGGACCTCGCCCCTCACGAGATCGGCGCGCGGATCGGCTCGACCTGGATCCCCACGAGCGACTACGAGGCGTTTCTCGATGAAACGTTCTCCGGTGAGGCCGTAAATGGGGTCACATTCAGCGCAGTGGCCGGGGCCTGGGATGTGAATCCCGGCTGGAGCGCGGAGCGCTCCGTGGCGGCGACGCAGACGTACGGGACGAACCGGGTGAACGCGATCACGCTCTTTGCGCAGGCGCTGAACCAGCAAGTTCCGACGGTCTACGACCCCGACCCTCGCGACCGCGACAAGCGGATCGTGAATCAGGCCGAAACGCTGACCGCACGGGAAAAGCAGCAAGAGCTCAAGGCGAAGTTCGTCGAGTGGTTGTGGGCGGATGAGGCGCGTGCGCTTCGCCTGGCTCGCATCTACAACGACGGGTTCAACAATCGGGTCGAGCGGAAGTACGATGGGTCACACCTCGTGCTGCCGGGCTTCTCGAATTGCGTCACCTTGGGCGTGCACCAGCGTAATGCCATCTGGCGTACGGTGGTGTCAGGGACGAACACGCTGCTGGCACATGCGGTGGGGGCCGGGAAGAGCTTCGAGATGATTTGCGCGGGCATGGAGCTGCGCCGTCTCGGCAAGGCGAGGAAGCCTTGTCACATCGTCCCGAACCACATCCTCGAGCAGTACACCGCGGAGTTTCTGCGGGCGTACCCCAGTGCGAAGGTGCTGATGGCCACGAAGGACGATCTCGCAGGAGATCGGCGCCGGACGATGCTCTCGAGGATTGCAACCGGGGACTGGGATGCGGTGATCATCACCCACTCGTCCTTCGAGCGCATTCCGCTCAGTCAGTCGTACATGGAGAAGTTCATCAACGAGGAACTCGAGCGGATCGAGGATGCTCTGAGGCAGATGCGCTCGGGCAGCCGTGGCAACCGCATCGTCAAGGAGCTCGCCCGCGCGAAGAAGCAATGGCAGACAAAGCTGCTGAAGCTCTCTCGCAAGGACAAGAAGGACGACATTCTCACCTTCGAGGACCTCGGGATCGACTGGCTCTTCACTGACGAGTCGCATTTCTTCAAGAACCTCTACAGGCTCTCGAAGATGACGCGTATCGCGGGGCTGCCGAACAGCAACTCCGAGCGCGCGTTCGACCTCTTCGTGAAGACCCGCTACGTGATGGAACACCGGGGCGATGAGAGTGGCGTCGTGTTCGCAACGGCAACGCCGATCGCGAACTCGATGGCGGAGATGTGGGTGGTGCAAACCTACCTGCAGCCGCGCACGCTCAGGCGGTACATGGTCGATGCGTTCGATACCTGGGCAGGGTCTTTCGGTGAGTCGGTGACGGCTCTCGAGGTGGCCCCGGATGGCAGCGGGTACCGGATGCACACACGCTTCGCGCGGTTCGTGAACCTGCCGGAGCTGATGGGCATGTTCCGCGAGGTGGCCGACATTCAGACCAAGGAAGATCTGAACCTGCCCACCCCGAAGGTGCATCGCGAGACGATCACCGCCAAGGCCTCGGCGCTCTTGAAGAGCTTCGTCAAGACGCTCGTCGAGCGAGCTGAGCGGATCCGAAGCGGTCAGGTCACCCCACAGGTCGATAACATGCTCGCCGTGACGAACGATGGCCGCAAGGCTGCGCTCGACATGCGACTTGAAGGACCGATGGCCGGGGATGATCCTGAGGGCAAGGTGGCGCTGTGCGCCAATACGGTGTACCGGGTCTGGGAACAGAGCGCCGAGCGGCGAGGAACGCAGATCATCTTCTGTGATCTGTCCACTCCGAGCAACGATGGAAGCTTCAACGTCTACAGTGACCTGAAGAAGAAACTCGTTGCCCGCGGGATGCCGGCCGCCGAGGTGGCCTTCATTCACGACTACGAGAGCGATGCCGCCAAGGCGAAACTCTTCAAGGCCGTGCGTGAGGGGCGCATCCGGGTGCTGCTCGGGAGCACCGGGAAGATGGGTGTCGGGACCAACGTGCAGACCCGTCTCGTCGCGCTGCATCATCTGGACGCCCCCTGGCGGCCGGCTGATATCGAACAGCGTGAAGGGCGCATCGAGCGTCAGGGGAACCTCAACAGCGAGGTCACCCTGTACCGGTACGTTACCGAAGGCAGCTTCGATACGTACCTGTGGCAGACGCTCGAGACCAAAGCGAAGTTCATCGCCCAGGTCATGCACGGGGATACCGGGCTGCGCAGTGCCGAGGAGGTCGAGCTCGCCGCGCTCTCCTACGCCGAGGTGAAAGCCTTGGCGTCGGGGAACCCGATGGTGCTCGAGAAGGCCGGTGTCGATGCGGAACTCGCGAAGCTCTCGGTGCTGAAGTCCCAATGGGATCAGCAGCAGTGGGCCAACCGCAAGGAAATCGCATCGCTGCCGGGGAAGATCACCTGGAAGGAGGAGCGGATCGAGGCGTACGGCGCCGACATCGCCTCCCGGGTGGACATCTCCGGGACGCGCTTCTCGATCGAGATCGAGGGGGTTGCGTACACCGATCGGGAACTCGCCTGCAAGGCGCTCACCAAGGCCATCCGCGGGATGCGCTTGCGAGAGGTTCGCCCGCTCGGGCGCTTCGGGGGCTTTGCGCTCTCGGTGCACTGCGGGGATCGGCGGGCCGACGGCAAGGAGCTGGTTCTCACTGGGCAGATTGAACACCGGGCTTATGCGGCCACGGCGGGCGATCAGCTCATTGAGCAGCTGGAGTTCACTCTCTCTGGGCTGGAGCAGGCGCGCGAACGGATGCGCAAGCACCTGGCCGAGGACAAGCAGCGTCTCGTGGACCTTCGGGTCGAGATCGGCAAGTCCTTCACCCAGACCGAGCGACTCGAGTGGCTGCGGACTCGTCAGCGAGAGATCGAGCAGGCGCTCGATGTCAGCAACGGGGATGCGGGCGCTACCGATGGCACGGAGCTGCCTGAGGCGGCGTAAGCGTCGTTGATCGATTGGACCCCGGGGCGTTGCCCCGGGGTTTTTTATTTCACCATGACTCCAGCACCGTACTTCGCTGGACTACGCCTAAGCCCGCTACAGCAGGTTTATCAATAACTTAGGCGAATTCATCATATGCCGGTGCTTTCCGAAACTTGACCCGGCTTCCTTCCGCTTGGCTCCTAACAGGCTCCTGGAAACCGCGTCTTTCCAAGGAGTCATCATGGCTAAGATCAAGCTCACCAAGTCCGCAGTCGATGCGGCACAACCCCAAGCGCAAGCCATCGAGCTGCGCGACACCCTCGTTCCCGGCTTCCTGTGCAAGATTACGCCGGCCGGTCGCAAGGTGTTCATGCTCCAGTACCGGACGAACGCCGGCGAGCGGCGCAAGCCAGCGCTGGGCCTGTTCGGCGAACTGACCGTCGAACAAGCCCGCTCGCTGGCGCAGAACTGGCTAGCCGAGGTTCGCCGGGGCGGCGATCCCGGCGCCGACAAGGCCGAGGCGCGCAAGGCACCCACCGTTGAGGAGTTGTGCAAGAAGTTCATGGAGGACTACTCCAAGAAGCGCAACAAGCCCAGCACCCGAGTCGGCTATCAAGGCGTGATCGACCGCAACATCATTCCGTTGCTGGGGCGCAGGAAGGTTCAGGACGTGAAGCGGCCCGACATCGCGGGGTTGATGGAAAAACTCTCGTACAAGCCGACCGAAGCGAACAAGGTCTTCAGCGTCTTGCGCAAGATGTTCAACCTGGCCGAAGTGTGGGGCTTCCGCCCGGATGGCACCAATCCTTGCCGCCATGTCCCGATGTTCCCTGCCGGCAAGTCTACCCACCTCATCAGCGACGCGGACATGGGCAAGCTGTTCCGGCAACTCGACAAGATCGAGGCCGAAAGGCTGGAGAACTACGTCATCCCTTTGGCGATCCGCCTGCAATTCGAGTTCGCCGGGCGCCGCTCTGAAATCGTCACGCTCGAATGGGAATGGGTCGATCTGGAAAACCGTCGTGTCGTCTGGCCCGACAGCAAGACCGGCGGCATGTCCAAGCCCATGAGCGAGGAAGCCTACCGGCTGCTTTCGATGGCGCCGAGGCAGGAAGGCAATCCCTACGTGCTGCCGTCGCCACGCCATCCGGAGCAGCACCTGACCACGGGCGAGTACTACGGCGGCTGGAGCCGTGCGCTCAAAGCGGCGGGTGCGACGCACGTGGGTACGCACGGCATCCGCCACCGCTCCGCCACCGACATTGCCAACTCGGGTATCCCGGTCAAGGTCGGCATGGTGCTGACCGCGCACAAGACCGTGGTGATGTTCATGCGCTACGTCCACACCGAGGATGACCCGGTGCGCCAGGCGGCCGAACTGGTGGCGAACCGGCGCAAGACGATCACGGGGGCGCCGCGCGCCGAGGAAGCTACGGCATGACCCGGCTCGGAGTTCCTATGTCGTGGCCTGCCGCGACCCTGGCGCGGCGGTATCCGGGCACCCATCCTGCCGGAATTGTCGCAACGCTGTCGCGACAATTCCGGTGCTTGCCTTCTATACCCGAACGGATATAATCATGCCAGAGAAACGCAAACTCCTGTATTGGGAAGGCTCCTCGAAGAAGGACTTCAAGGAATTCCCCGTCCCCGTGCAGAAGGACATGGGTGTGGCACTGTTCGTCGTCCAGTTGGGCGGCACGCCGGACTCGGCCAAGCCCTGGAAGGGGCTCGGCTCCGGGGTGCATGAACTGGTGGAGGACCATCGGGGCGACACCTTCCGCGCCGTTTACACGGTGCGGGTCGGCGATGCGGTGCATGTGCTGCATGCGTTCCAGAAGAAGTCCAAGTCGGGTATCGCCACGCCGCAGCCCGACGTGGAGTTGATCAAGAAGCGGTTGAAGGCAGTGCTCGCCCGCTATGCGGCGAGCGGGAGAACATGATGAGTCGCAAAGACAACCCTCAAGGCACCGACAACGTGCTGCTGGACCTCGGTTTCGACGACGCGGAGGAACTGTCGGCGAAGGCGGCGCTCGCGCTCAAGCTCAACGAGCTGATCGACAAGCGCCGTCTTAACCAGACGGAAGCGGCTGCTATCACTGGCATGACCCAGCCCAAAGTATCCCAAGTTCGTCGCTACAAACTGCAGAACATCTCGCTCGAGCGGCTGATGCAGGCACTGGTGACGCTTGACCAGTACGTCGAAATCGTTGTGCGACCTGCTCGGCACGCACGGGGGCGCGGTATAACTGTTGCCACGGGATGAATCATTTATTGACCTTCGGTTGCTGGCGTCGCAACGAAGCGGGATAGCAGACCAAAAGTCAAACAAAGACCGCGATCATCGAGCGGTGCCAACCGTTTTTATGGAGGGGGACCATGGCGGAAACGAAGAACGTATTTATTAGTCACGTCCACAAGGACGACCAAGGTCTGCAAAAACTGAAAGAGCTATTGGCTCCAAAAGGCATGGATGTCCGGGACTCATCAATCCACACTGGCAAATTTAACAACGCCACGAACCCGGACTACATCAAAACTCAGATCCTCGCCCCCGCGATTAATTGGGCTGGCACTTTCATCTGTTATGTTTCGCCGCAGACCAAGGACAGTGAATGGGTCAACTGGGAAATTGAGTATGCAGCCAAGCAGGGGAAGCGGATCATCGGCGTATGGGAGCATGGTGAGAAGGAGTGTGATCTCCCCGCCGCATTGCAGGAGTATGCCGACGCGTTAGTCGGATGGAATGGCAATGCGATCATAGACGCGATCAATGGCAAGGATAGTTGGGAGAAGCCAGATGGTGGCCCTTGTTCTCCAGTACCGCTCAAACGCCATCCTTGCTAATGCCCCGCATCTATTCATATGTGGTGCGCTACGACAGCGGGTTTGCGCCCAACCCTTTTTACAACTATTGCACGCTCGCAACGTGTAAACCGGATATTCGGCGCCGGGCAGAAGTTGGCGATTGGGTGATTGGCAGTGCCAGTAACGACCGCAGCATTAGGCGCGGAGGACATCTCGTTCACGCTATGAGGGTGACCGAGACGATGACGTTTGACGACTACGCGACAGACCCGCGGTTTGAAGAAAAGAAGCCTTTTCGCATGGGCAGTCGCAAGCAGAGCTGCGGCGACAACATCTATTTTCGCAGTGCGCCTGACAGTGACTGGAGCCAACGGGACTCGTTTCACTCGCGCGCAGATGGACAAATTAATCCGCAGCATGTGGCGCGAGATACGAGCGTAAATCGTGTGCTGATTAGCAGTGATTTTATTTACTTCGGCGGTACGGGTCCGGCCTTCTCAGGCGATCTTCAGGACCGGGACGGCAGGCCATTATGCAAAAGAGGTATTGGTAGATCTTGTTTTGACGATCCCGATCTAGTCGAAAGCTTGGAGCGCTGGATACGTGGTTTCGGAGTCAGCGGCTACCAAGGGCCGCCACAAGAATGGATTTCGCTCCGTGGTTAACTTAATGGCTCCCAATACAGGTTCTCTTCTGTTGTCGGATTACGCTGCCGAGATTGCCGACACAGACGTACTTGCGCCATCGGATATTAGTCCGATTCTACAAGGCCTTTATGGTGAAGTTGGGGGCATCATGTCGACCGCGAAGAAGCACATTCGCGAGAAATCCGCCTATCCCGGATTCAAGAGCGCCGCCGAAGAAGAGTTTGGCGATACGCTTTGGTATCTTGCTGCCTTGTGTAGGCGGCTCAACATTCCATTTGATGAACTGTTCGCAGAGGCCGCCAGCGGTGAACACTTCAGAGTGGCTGGTGCTGCAAGCGATATGGTTGAAGGGACATTTGCTCACGTTGCAATGCCAGCATCAACCGATCCGGTAGATGTAACACTATTCAAACTTGGACGTTCAGCAGCAGCATTGTTAGAAAGCGCACTAGATCGCACAAAGGTTGTTGTGTTTGCTCAGGACTATCTCGGTGCGCTCCATGCAGCAAGGCTGTCCTTTTCTGATATTGCGCGAGGAAACTTGCGAAAGGCCCGCGGGGCATTCCTCGAACCGCGACCGGAGGACTTAGTTGACTTTGATTCCGGTTTTGAAATCGAAGAGCAATTGCCTAGGCAATTTAAGATCAGAGTCAATCAACGAGACAGCGGCAGAAGCTACCTTCAATGGAATGACGTTTTTATCGGTGACCCTCTGACCGATAACATTGCCGATCCTGATGGATATCGTTTCCATGATGTTTTTCATTTCGCATACGCTGCGATTCTTCATTGGTCGCCGGTCATGCGTGCGCTAATCAAACAAAAGCGTAAAAGCAGACCAGAGTATGACGAGGCACAAGATAGTGGTCGCGCAATTGTTGTCGAGGAAGGGTTGACTGCTTGGATTTTTACCCGAGCCAAGGAGCTTAATTTTTTTGAAGGGCAAGAGCGCATTTCACTGGGAATGCTTAAGACTATCGGCGAATTTGTCGCCGGTTACGAGGTGTCAAAGTGTCCGCTCAAGCTCTGGGAGCGAGCTATTCTTGATGGTTATGCAGTTTTCCGCCAGCTTAGGGACGCGCAAGGCGGCTGGATTATCGGTGATCGAGCGCTCCGCACGATTCGCTATGCGCCACTTGAGTCAAAGAAATGAAACTGCACCCCTTTGTAGATGCTGTTGCCGCCTTACGGTTCGACAATTGCTTCAACCCTTACGTTGACCGTTGCGATGTGCATGATCACGAGGACGCTCCCTATCTTCGCGCAACTGCTTTATCGGCCATGGTGAAAAGTGCAGCGCGTGAACCGATCGACGCGATTTGGATTGGTCGAGACCTTGGGTATCGAGGAGGACGACGAACCGGCCTTGCACTGACTGACGATGTTCATATCAACAGACACGCCAAGCGTTGGGATCTTTCTGCTGAACGGCCAACGATCGGCGCAGCCGTCGCTGAACGGACGGCAGCGGTTGTTTGGAGCATGCTTGATCAGATCGATGCTCGAATATTCTTATGGAATGTATTTCCGCTCCATCCTCACGAAGTAGGCGAGCCATTCACCAATCGTCAGCACAATGCCCGTGAGCGCCGAGCTGGCGAAGAAGTGCTTCAAGCCCTAATTGCCTTATTGAGACCGAAACGCATCATCGCAATCGGCAATGATGCCGCCGCCGCAGCCAACCGGGTTGGGGATGCCGTGCCAGTAATCTGCGTTCGACATCCAAGCTATGGCGGACAAACCCAGTTCTTACGCCAACTTGCGGAATTATACGAGCTTTCGTCGCAGACGAGATCCTTGTTCTAGGGACGCCACTTCCGAAGCTAGGATTGAGAACAACTTCAATTAATAGAAATGCATTTAACTTTGGGGTAGATGATGGCGAGACGGGTGTTTTTTAGTTTTCATTTTTCGAATGACTTCTGGCGTACTCAGCAGGTGCGTAATATGAATTCCCTCGAAGGCCAGGCGCTTTGCTCTGCCAACGACTGGGAAGAGGTCAAGCGCAAGGGCGATGCGTCGATCAAAAAGTGGATCGACGATCAGATGCATGGTACGAGCTGCGTCGTTGTCTTGGTCGGTGCCGAAACAGCTAGTAGGCCATGGGTAATCCACGAAATATCGAAAGGCTGGAACGATAAACGGGCAGTCTTGGGTATCCGAATCGACAAGCTACTTGATACTAATAGCCGCCCATCTGTTGCTGGAGCGAACCCATTTTCCAAGGTCACTTTTACCGGTACGACGCGAACTCTTGCCGACGTAGCACCGCTCAAGGTTCCGACAGGGGCCGATAGCAAGGCCGTCTATGCCTCCATCGCCAACAATATTGAGGCATGGATCGAAGAAGCCATCCGCATACGAACTAACAACTAACGGTCGCAGTCGAGGATACCGCGTGAGCATCTATGAGATCGGTCTGCTAGGTGATGTGACGGACGCCGACCGTGACACACTCATTGCGACTGTCACGAAACTCATTGCCGATTTTGATTTGGAGATCGGTCGCGAGGTCATGATCCGAAGTGGAGGTTCCTTCGACGAGCGTGATGGACATGCAGCGACTGCGGTGGCCTACTTCGGAGGCGCAGCGCAAGTTGATCAGACATTGGCACGTCGGGCCGTCACGGCAAGTCTGCCACTAATCCCTACGATCCCCGCCGATGGCGACGATTTCAGCGCCTTGGTTCCTGCTTTTCTTCAGGGAGCGAACGGCATTCGGCGCCGTCCCGACGATCCAGAGATGCTGGAGCTGACGGTAGGGCTTTTGGAGTGCCTTGGTCTACTTCGGCGGCAGCGCCGGGTGTTCATTAGTTATCGCCGAGTGGAATCTCGCAATGCCGCAGTCCAGCTCCACGATCTGCTGAGTGGGCGTGGTTTTGATGTTTTTCTCGACACGCATGATATTCGCCCGGCCGAGCCGTTTCAAGACGTACTCTGGCATCGGCTTTGTGACTCCGACGTTATGGTGATGCTCGATACGCCAACTTATTTCGAAAGCAAATGGACACGTCAGGAACTTGGTCGCGCTCGTGCAAAAGAGATCCATGTACTCCGGATAGTCTGGCCGGATCACACACCCACCAAGCAAACCGATTTCGCTGAGACCATCTATTTGGATCGAGCCGAGCTTAGCGGAGGTGACGGGCCGATAGTTGATGAGGTTGCCGACCAGATCGTTCTTGCGATTGAGAACTTACGGAGTCGTAGCATTGCCTCCCGGTATATGTCGATCACGGGGAAACTACGCGCAGAAGTCGAGAAAATTGGCGGTGAAGTTGGTGGCATCGGCGCACACCGCGCAATTTCTTTGCGCCTGCCGGACGATACCAGGCTTTGGGCTTACCCTATCGTTGGCATTCCCACAGCAGACCTGCTCAACGATGTGGTTGATAAAGCCCATCGAGCAGACCAATGCGGGATGCCGATCTTGGTTTACGATCACATCGGCATCCGTGATCAATGGATGGCGCACCTCAAATGGCTAGACGAGAACATTAGTGCAGTCCGTGCTATTCGGGTAGCTGAGGCGGCATGGGCACTTGCTGCATGGGAGGGCCGAGCATGACCGACGCTATATTCCTGTCTGCCGGCGTTCCTGATCCTAGGCGAGGCCCGCAATACGCAAAAACGGCGGACACAGTCGCAATTGCGGCCGCGGTATCAGCACTTGTTCATGTAACGCTTGGACGGCGTCTGCTTGTATGGGGCGGCCAACCCGCGATCACGCCGATGATCTGGGTCGTCGCCGAGGGGCTGGGCATCGATTATGCGAACTGGGTAAGACTCTACCAGAGCAAGCACTTTGCAGATGAATATCCCGAAGACAACCAGAGATTCCAGAATGTTATCTACACTGACGATGTTAGTCACGACCGTGAGCAGAGTCTGCGGCAAATGCGAGAACGAATGTTCTCAGATTTCAACTTCACAGCGGCGGTATTTATTGGCGGAATGGGCGGTATCGTTCAGGAGTTTGATCTGCTTCAGCAAATGCAACCACAAGCGACGCTACTCCCAGTGATCTCGACAGGCGGGGCAGTTCACGATATCGCGCAGCGCATGGGTAGTACCCCCTCCGATCTCCGCGACGATTTGGACTATGTCGCGGTGTTTCATCGACACCTCGGTGTTTCAGTCAAGGAGATGCGTTACCAGCGTCCTGGGGAGCAGCCGCCGGCGGTTGAGGATCGACTTTGGCGCCCTAATGCCTGACACCAAAACGCCATAGGAAACTGCCTCCGTAGACTGAGGCAGCCGCTTCGTCCCGGCGTTCCGCCGTCGGGCTCGTGGGCTACGCCCCGCGCTTCATGCCGAATCGCGACCATCCGGCTTTGATCCCTGACACCTTCAGCTCTTGGGTGAGCGGGTCATCGAGAAATCCCAGACAGTGTCTCGGAATTTCACACACTCAAGCCCATGAGGGCCTGCGCGCTCCGCTTGTCCAGCTACAGACGGATGCCGGCAGACTTTGGCGTTGCAAACTGCTCAGGTTCCTTACCGAGCGGAAAGCCGACCACATACAGCACCGTGGCGGGCATCGGCTTGCTGTCCGAGTCTGCACCCCACTTCACATGCACCTTGCGCGTGGCGTAGCGCAGCGAGACACCGAGCGCCTTGAGCGCGTCGATGTGGGATTGCATCTCGTCGTACACCTCGAACTTCTGCGTTTCGTTGTAAACATCGGCGCAATCCCGGTAGTCCCGGAAATAGTCCACCAGCGCCGCAAATGTCTCGTCTGCTTCGCGGGACAACTCGAATCCCGGCTCCGACAGATCCATCGTGCAGGACTCGGCCAATTTGGCCAATTGTTTGCCCGTTGTCAGTGGAGTGGCCGTCAACGTGACGTGCTCCCGATCGAACTTCTCCTTCGCCGCCTTGAATTCTTCTTCGGATGGAATGGTGAACGGCTTGTTGAGTGTGTCGATGTCCTCGAACTCGAACGCGCTGGCAAGAGCGCGACGTGTGTCAAGACTAGCGGACAAACCTTGCTCGACTCGCTGGATCGTTCGCACGTTGAGGCCGGAAATGGCGGCCAGTTGTTCCTGCGACCATTGCCGCATCTCACGGAATAGCTTGATGCACACGGCCAGCTCGGCCGGAGTCAGCAGGCGGGTTTGTTGAGCATGTTCTGTGGCGTTCATTGGTGGCTCCGTCGTTTCAGTAGACGTGGCGAAGTATGGGGAGCCACGAACAAGGACAACACGACAGCAACCCGACAGCCGACCGACAGGACAAGACTATAAAGGTCGTATGCGGTTCGCTCCAAAGGATATTCAGGGCGCGAATCAGTGCGTCCCGGCGTGCCGCCGTCGGGCTCGCGGGCTACGCCCCGCGCTTCGTGCCGAATCGCGGCCATCCGGCTTTGATCCCTGACGCCTCCGGCCCTTGAGGGCCTGCGCGCTCCGCTTGCCCATCCATGCCTTCGTTGGAGGTGGGATGGGCGGTCTTGCTGTTCCCTATCACCGTACCACGGCGTTCTCGCCGTCAAGGGCGGCGCGTGCTCGCACGCTTGCGGCCGTGGCCGTCATGACCCTGTGACAGCTTGCGCTGCGCCGTGCTGGCGCCGGTTCCGGGCAATTCCGCCCGAGCAACCGGAGCACGATCATGTCGCAACTCTCTCTCGCTTTGGATTCCTCGCTGCTGGTGCGTGACGACCAGGGGCGCTACATGCTGGCCACCGCCGATCAGATCCTGGAGGCGGCCCGCCAGGTCATCGATCAGAAGATCCCGCGCGGTGCGCTGTTCACCTCGCCGACGCTGGTCAAGGACTACCTGCGCACCAAGCTGGCCGGCTTCGAGTACGAAGTCTTCGCGGCGCTGTTCCTCGACAGCCAGCATCGGCTGATCGAGTACGTCGAGTTGTTCCGAGGCACCATCGACTCGGCGGCGGTGTATCCGCGCGAAGTCGTGAAGACGGCGTTGCGGCTCAATGCGGCGGCTGTGATTTTCTCGCACAACCATCCAAGCGGGAACCCTGAGCCGAGTCAGGCCGACAGACAGATCACCCAGCGGCTCAAGGAGGCGCTGGCATTGGTGGACGTGCGCACACTGGATCACATCGTCGTCGGTGGCGAGTCCACAGAGTCCTTCGCCGAACGGGGGCTGTTGTGATCGCGGGGGGGCTTCGCCCCCCTTTTTGCTGCGTCCGATGCCGACGATCTCCGGCCCTGCGGGCCTGCGCGCTGCGCTTGCCTGTCCGTGCCTTCGTTTGGAGGTGGGGATGGGCGGTCTTGCTGTTCCCTTCACCGTATCACGGCGTTCTCGCCGTCAAGGGCTGCGCGCGCCTTGCGCGCTTGCGGCCGCGGCCGTCCATGACCCTGTGACAGCTTGCGCTGCGCCGTGCTGGCGACGGTTCCGGGCAATTCCGCCCGAGTAACCGGAGAAAGATCATGAACGAGAAATCGCATGTTTCGCTAGAACAACACGTCTGCCTTATCTGCGGCGTCGCCTTCGACACTGGCAGCATCCTGCTGGACAAGCGCCTGCGCGCGAGCATGGAGCGCCATACGGCGACAGGCTGGGGCCTATGCCCTGAACACCAGACGCTGTCCGATGACGGCTTTGTCGCGCTGGTCGAATGCGACCCACAGCGCAGCGGCTCGCCGGCCGGCGGTGGTCGCTTGAAGCCGGAGCAGGCTTACCGGACGGGTCGGCTGGCCCACCTGAAACGCGACGTGTTCGCCGAGGTGTTCAACGTGCCGGTCGCGGCCGACCAGCCTTGCGTGTTCGTCGAGCCTGGCGTGATCGAGCAGTTGCAGGCGATGGTGTCGCCAGCGACGAACTGATCGCGCGGTGCAAGCATCCGGTGCGTCGTCCTGCGGGGCTGCGCACCTTTTTTTCTGCTGCGCCCGGTGTCGATGCCTCCGCGCCTGCGGCGCTGCGCGCTGCGCTTGCCCTCCAGGGGAACGGTTTGCAGCCGATCCCCGCCGAGCTTCGCTTGGCGCCCCTCAAAGGAGCCGAACCGGCTGCGCCGGATCGGCCGGACAGCGGCCACAGCTAGGGCAGGAGGTTCGAGTTGTTTGGGTGTATGGGCGTCCCCGGCCGGGAAGCATGGCTAGTCGCGCTGTCGTGCTGCGCATCGAGCCACCTTCGGCGTCTCGCCCCATGCGGGCTTCCATCGTTCCCTCGCTCCGCTCGGCTGACGCCTTCGGCCCGGCTCCTCGATCCGGGCCTGCGCGCTTCGCTTGCGTGGGGTCGGCGCCATCTGCGGCCGTTGCCACAACCGCCGTCTTCCCTCGCTCATCACCTCATCCGCGACTGTAGCCCGCGCCCGTGTGCCGTCAAGGCGCGCCGGGCCGTGTCCTCGCTGCGCTGCGGGCCGCACCAACCCGTCGCTTGTTTCCTTGACGGCACCCGTTCGCGCGCTCCTGACCGTCGCGGGCGATGAACTCAGGAAAGACGGTGGCAACGAGGCCGGCCCAGGTCTCCGCGCCGACCCCACCGGAAAGCCGAAAGGCGGGCTCCGAATCTAGGAATCCGGTGGGGTTTCAACAGCAAACCCTTTGTCAGGAGAAAGACCATGCAACTTGCATCCCGTTTCGCTTCACGTTCCCCGATGCTGCGCGCCAATCATCCGCTGTCGGATGGAGAAATCCAGCGTGTAGCCCCTTCCATCTTCGCGGAAGCCCCGCACGAAAGCCGCTCCGAGCGGTACAGCTACATCCCCACCGCCGCCGTGCTGACCGAGTTACGCCGCGAAGGCTTCCAGCCTTTCATGGTCTGCCAGACCCGCGTGCGCGATGAAGGCAAGCGTGAGCACACCAAACACATGATTCGACTGCGCCACGCCAGCCAGATCAACGGCAGCGAAGCCAACGAAATCATCCTGCTGAACTCGCACGACGGCACCAGCAGCTACCAGATGCTGGCTGGGATGTTCCGTTTCGTGTGCAGCAATGGCCTTGTCTGCGGCGACACCGTGGCGGACGTGCGCGTGCCTCACAAGGGCGACGTGGCGGGCCACGTCATCGAAGGCGCTTATGAAGTCTTGCACGGCTTCGAGCGTGCGCAGGCATCCCGCGATGCCATGCAGGCCATCACGCTGGACAACGGCGAGGCCGAAGTCTTCGCCCACGCCGCGCTCAGCCTCAAGTACGACGCCCCCGACAAGCCCGCACCCATCACCGAAACGCAGGTGCTGACGCCGCGCCGGTTCGACGACCGCCGACCCGACCTGTGGAGCGTGTTCAACCGCACGCAGGAGAACTTGACGCAAGGCGGACTGATGGGCCGCAGCGCCAACGGACGCCGCCAGCGCACGCGCCCCGTGCAGGGCATCGACCAATCCGTGCGCTTGAACCGCGCCCTGTGGCTGCTCGCCGATGGTATGCGTCAGTTGAAAGCCTGAACCCCACGCGGAGGGGCGGGCAGCCCCTCCATTCATTCCCTTGTTTCACATTCTCTCTGTAGGAGTCATCACCATGAACGCCGTAACCCAAACCGAAACCCGCGCCATCCACACCGCCACCGCGCTGGAAGTGGCCGACCCCACCAAGAACCTGATTCTGGTGCCGCTGTCGCAGTTGCTGCCGCGTCGCTCCAAGCGCAACGCGCGCACGACCCCGCGCCTGTCCATCCCCGAACTGGCCGCGAGCATTTCCCGCATCGGCCTGCTGCAAAACCTGATCGTCATCCTTGCCGCCGATGGCGAGCAGTACGAAGTGGTGGCCGGTGATCGCCGTCTCACTGCCTTGAAACTGCTGGCGAAGAAGAAGCGCATCCCCGCCGACTTTGAGGTGCCGTGCCTGCTGGTGGCAGACAGCAGCGCCCGCACCGTGAGCCTCGCCGAAAACCTGCTGCGCGAGCAGATGCACCCTGCCGACCAGTTCGAGGCATTCGCCGCGCTGGTCAAGGAAGGCCGCCCCATCGAGGACATTGCCGCCGACTTCGGTGTGTCCCCGCTGGTGGTGCAGCGCCGCTTGAAGCTGGCCAACGTCTCGCCGCGCCTGATGGCCGACTACCGGGCCGGAGCCGTGACGCTGGAACAGTTGATGGCGTTGACCATCACCGACGACCACGCCGCGCAGGAGGTCGCGTTCTACGGTGCGCCGGAATGGCAGCGCGGCGCATCCGCGCTGCGCGAGCGCCTGACCGAACGCGAGATCGACGCCACGCACCCGCTGGTGCGCTTCGCCGGACTGGACGCCTACACGGCAGCGGGCGGCGGCATCCGACGCGACCTGTTCGCCGACGACGACAGCGGCACCTTTCTGGTCGATGCCCCGCTGCTGGAAAAGCTGGTGCGCGGCAAGCTGGATGCGCTGGCCGAGGACGTGCGCGCCGAGGGTTGGGCATGGGTGGAAGCCGTGCCGCACCTGAGCTACGCCGAACGGCAGGCGTTCCAGAACGCCCCGCGTGAGCAACGCGAACCGAACGCCCGCGAAGCCCGCCGCATTGCTTCGCTGCAAGCCCGCCTCGACAAGATCGACGCGGCGCTGGAAGACGCCTACGACGCCGAGGACGAAGACAAGGCCGAGACGCTGGAACAGCAGCGCGAGCCGGTGGCCGCAGAACTGCAAGCCGTGCAGCATGCCTTGAAAGGCTACGCCCCGGATGTGCGCGCCGTGGCCGGTGTCATCGTCACCATCGACCGCGACGGCGAGGCCGCGATTCATCGCGGGCTGCTGCGCGAGGCCGAAGCCAAGGCACTGCGCACACTGGAAAAGCTGCGCCAAGGCTTCACCGGAACGGAAGACGCGAACGACGACGAAGGCGAGGACGCCGAGCCGCCCAAGGCCGCGAACCTGTCCGATCGGCTGGCGCAACGCCTGAGCGCGCACCGCACCGCCGCGCTGCAAATCGAAATGGCCCGGCATCCACAGGTGGCGCTGGCCGCGCTCGTGCATCGCATGGTGCAGACTGTCTTGCAGGAAGATCACTACGGCCACGACTTGCCGCTTGGCGTGCGCCTGACCATGCAGGACAGGCTGGACACCCACGCGCCCGACTGGCCGGAATCACCCGCCGCCGTGGCGCTGCGCGAAGTGCGGCAGGCATGGGGCGAGCGGCTGCCGCACGACAGCGCCGAACTGTTTGCCGCGCTGCTGGCGATGGAGCAAGGCGAACTGGTGCGGCTGCTGGGCGTATGCGTCGCTGCCAGCGTGGACGTGGTAACGCCACGCGCCACGCAGCACCAGCCCGGCACGGAACTGGCGCAGGCGGTCGGGCTGGATATGGCCGCATGGTGGAAGCCGACCGCCGAAGGCTACTTCAACCATGTGTCCAAGGCCGTGATTCTGGAAGCCGTGCAGCAGTTCGCGCCGTCGCACGTCACCCGGCTGTCCAAGCTCAAGAAGACCGACATTGCCAGCGAGGCCGAGAGGCTGGCCGAAGGCACCGGCTGGATGCCCGCCCTGTTCGCGGCAGAGGGCAGCGCGGCGCAGGAAACCGACGCAGAGGCCGACACCGAAGCGGCGGAAGCAGCGGAAACGCTGGCGGCATGAGGTAGCCGCGTGAAGCATGGCCCCGGCGCAGACCGCGCCGGGGCTTTTTGCTGCACTTCAAAATCCGGGCGCGGCAGACCTGCCGCGCCCGGTCTCAACGGCCAAAGCAAAAACGCCACGTCGCCGCCTTGAATCAGGCGGCGACGTGGCGGCGCACAAGTGCCTTGTGCGCGGTTCGGCAATCGGCGCCCGCAAGCGGGCCAGGTTTCCACAGCGCCCCGCCACGGTGGGCGGTGCGCGGGGCTACGCCTGACTTGGCGGCGCTGGGTTGTGCGAAAGCGTGCCGTCCTCGACGCTGACGGTGGGCTGTCCGGGCCGTCACGCCGGCCTGTTCACCGACATGCCCCACGGCCTTACCATGACGCATCCACACCACGCCTCAAACCGTCCGCCGCTGGATGCGGTGGGCATTCCCGCCTGTCGCTGTGGGCCAGACCTTGCCAGCATCAGGGCGCGTGCCGGCGACGCCTTCATGCGGAGCGCCGAGTCGGCCATCGCTCCATTCGGGTCAGTTCGGCCCGTTGCGTCCTTGGTTCGTTGTGAATCCTGGCGGGAGCACGGCTGCGCCTCGGTCTTCATGGCTGCAACCGTCCGGCGCAAACAATTTCCCCTGCGCTGCGCGCATTCCTCGCGGGACAAATTCTTTGCGCCTCCCGGTCCTCCACGCTGTTTCGGCCGCTGCGCGATGCAGCCAGCCCGTCCCCCGCCGACCGGATCACAACAAGGACGCGATGGGCGCGACCTTGGCAACCCGAAAGGAGCAAACATCATGGCCAACATCGGCACCTTCACCGCACAGAACGACGGCTTCACCGGCACGGTCCGCACCCTGACACTTAACGTCAAGGTCAAGTTCGTCCCCAACGACAAAGGCAGCGAGAATGCCCCCGACTTCCGCATCCAGGCGGCGGGCGGTTACGACATCGGCGCGGCATGGAAGAAAGTCAGCCAGGCCGAGCGGCCCTATCTGTCGGTGACGCTGGATGATCCGTCGTTCCCGGCGACCATCTACGCCCGCCTGATCGAAGAAGAAGACGGCTCGCACAACCTGATCTGGTCGCGCAGCAAGCCTGCGGCCTGATGGCCGCCCTGGCGCCCCGCCCACCGTGGCGGGGCGCTTTTCGTGCTACGACTCGGACGCCGCCAGGCGGCGTTCCGTCTCCGCCATCAGCTCGGCCGAACTGCACCCGAGCGCTCGCGCGATCTTGAGGATGAGCGCGAGCGTCGGCATATGCTCGCCGCGCTCCACCTTGCCCATGTGCGAGCGCTCGACGCCGGCCAACTGCGCCAGCGCCTAGACTGCTGTGACTGCTCACAAATGACAAGTAGCGGCTGAAGGCTTGAAGCATTGATCGAGGCGTGTGTCCTCCTCGCGCCCGAAGCTAGTTGGTGCATCTTGGTGCGCTCTGGTGTAAAGTGATGACTAATGTTTTGTGCTGGTGTCCCCCTATTTATGCCCAAGTCGAAACCGCCCAAGCGTTTCACGATCTCCCTTGATGCTGGAGACTATGAAGCCCTGCGCAAGCTCGCCGAGGCGCAGCGTCCGCCGCTGCCACTCCAGTACGTTGTGCGCTTGGCTGTCCGGCGCTTTCTTGACCAGCCGGAAGCCACGCTGCTCCGGCCCGCCGGAAACGAACCCCGGTGAAGCGCGCAGGTGCAGTATTGAGAAAGGATCGTCCGGCCAGTCTCTCCCGTTGGGACGCCCTGGCCGGCGACCCGACGCCGCAACTTCCGTTCGCCGATCAGGACGGCGAACCCATTGTCTGCCTCGAACCCAGGCCCGGCCCCCGCGCCATCGAGGATGACTCGTTCCCGTTCGAGGCCCTGAGCGACATCGCCGAGATCGAGAGCTGGCGCAAGGAGATCAACCGCCCGACCACCCATATCCATAAATGGTGGGCGCAACGTCTCGGGACCGTGTTCCGGGCGCTGACCATCGGCGCGTTCGCTCCCTCGGGTGCGAATATCTTCGACCTGTTTTACAAGCCTGTGCGCATCCCCGGCGGGACGGTCTTCGATCCGTTCATGGGCAGCGGCACGACGCTGGCCGAGACGGTGAAGCTCGGCGCGAAAGCCATTGGCCGCGACATTAATCCGGTCGCCCACTTCCTCGTGAAGTGCGCGCTATCCGTACACGACCGCAAAGCGATCCTTGAAACCTACCGGGCCATCGAACGCGACGTGGCCGACAAGCTCCGCAGTTACTACCGCGCGACCCTGCCGGACGGAACGCAGGCCGAAGTTCTCTACTATTTCTGGGTTAAGACGGCGAACTGCCCATCCTGTGCAACGCCCGTTGATTTGTTTTCGTCGCAGATTTTCGCTCGCCACGCCTACCCGAAGAAGGTGCCGAAGGCACAGGCCGTTTGCCCCCATTGCAGCGGCATCAACGCGGTCCATGTCGCGGATCGCGACGCACAGTGTTCCTCATGCGCGAAGACGTTCGATCCCGGCGCGGGTCCGGCCAAGGGACAGAGCGTGACCTGTCCTTCGTGCGATCACACATTCCCCATCGCGAAGACGATCCGCGCGACTGGCAAGGCGCCGGATCACCGTCTCTATGCCAAGCTGATCCTGCTACCGGACGGCAGCAAGGCATATCACGCCATCACGGATGAGGACCGCACGCTCTACGCCAAAGCAGAGCGCGCGCTTACCCAGCGCAAGAACCCATACCCCGTCGTCGCCATCGAGCCAGGCTACAACACCAATCAGGCTTTGGGGTACAACTACCGCCACTGGCACGAGATGTTCAACGCGCGCCAGCTCCTGTCCCTCTCGATCCTGGCCGACCGCATCCGCGTAATTCCCGATCCGGTCCTGCGCGATCTTTTCACCTGCCTGTTCTCCGGGGCGCTGGAGTTCAATAACATGTTCGCCTCATACAAAGGCGAAGGGACCGGCGCGGTCCGGCACATGTTCGCTCATCACATCCTGAAACCCGAGCGCGTGCCTTTGGAGGCCAATCTCTGGGGGACACCGAAAAGCTCGGGATCATTCTCCACCATGTTCGAGGGCCGTATCCGCCGTGCGCTTGACTACGCGGACGATCCGTTCGAACTGCGTTTGAACAAAGGCAAAAAGACCGAAAAGGTCTACGGTCTCTCCGAAAAAATCGGAGCACCGGTGTCCGATGCGTACCGCGCCTTCGCGAAGGGCACGCGCGTCTATCTTTCCTGCGGGGATTCGGGATCGACCGACCTGCCGGACGGCTCAGTGGATGCTGTGCTGACTGATCCGCCGTTCTTCGACAACGTGCATTACTCCCAGCTCGCTGACTTCTTCCATGTCTGGCAGCGGCACATCCTGGGCGCGGACGGATACAGGGAACCCGACACGACACGCTCGGACCGCGAAGTGCAGAACGCCGATGAAGGCGGTTTCACCGACCGCCTCGCCGCCGTCTGGCGCGAGTCGCACCGCGTCTTGAAGGATGACGGCTTGCTCGCGTTCACCTATCACCACTCCCGGCCCGAAGGCTGGCGCTGCGTCTTGCAGGCGCTGATGGAGGCTGGATTCGGAATCAGCGCCGTGCATCCGATCAAGGCGGAAATGTCGGTCGCGATGCCCAAGCTCCAGGCCAAGGAGCCAATTGACCTCGACATCATCATCGTCTGCCGCAAGCGCGCGCGCATGAAGACGCACCGTTGGAACGGCGATCTCTGGGGAACCGTCGCGCCGCCCGCGCAGGCACAGGCCGAGCGGCTGCGTGTTTCCGGGCGCAAGCTCAGCCGCAACGACGTGCGCATCATCGTGATGGCGCAGCTTCTGCGGCAGGTTTCGCGTTCGCCAACAATGGAGTCCGCGTTGCATCTTCTCGATACCGCCAACGGCGAGACGGAAACGCTGATCGACCTCATCCATATGGCTGGCGGCGGAACACCCAAGAACAAGACCCACACAACGGAGCGGACCTGATCGTGTCGAATGCCTCATCCCTATTCAAAGAATGCGTGCAGGCCATCCAGCGCGGCGAACTGATCGAACGCGAGGGCCGCAGCGACAAGGAGTTTCATTTCCAGAACTGGTTCAAGCGGCGGCTTGAATCGGTGGGCCTCAATTTCGACTCGCCGGGCCGCAATTCGTACCCGGACTTCCGGCTCGTGCGTTTCGCCGAAGGGTTCGAACTCAAGGGCCTCGCTTATCCGGGCCGCGAAGCCGATTACGACTGCAATTCGCAGGTTCCCTGCGGCGAGCACAACGGACGGCAGGTCTACTACGTGTTCGGACGTTATCCGGTGAACCCGGACGGCAACCGTTATCCCGTGCTCGATTTCGTGCTGTGTCACGGCAGTTTTCTGAACGCCGACAACACCTACATTCACAAGAACAAAAGTTTCCGGGGCTTCGGCAGCTACGGCGACATTCTCGTGCGCGACCGCAAAATGTACGTCGCGCCCACACCCTTCGCTCTGGCGGACGGCACCGCCCACCGCCGCACGCTCATCGTTCCCGAAGGCCATCAAGTCGATCCCGATCTGGTGGAAGTCGGCACGCTCACCCGCCGGGAGGTGGAACGGGTTGTGGTCGCCTACAGCTTCGATCTGCGTACGAACGAGATCGCCACAACCAACGTCCCCAATCCGAGCGCGGGCCGCGAGCACGTTTTCAAGGCTTATCGCGTCGCAGGCGATCCGGCGGATGCGGTCAGCTTGCGCGCCCGCAACCGCGTGCTCGCCGAGTTGGGTGCGGCAGAAGCTGCACAGGACAACGAAGACGATTGATCCGGCCTGTGTTTGCTCGCGCGATGGATGCAAGAACGCTATTGCAAGAGGGCCGCACGTTTTCTGTGACAGTGGTTATGAAAATGTAAGAAGAACGAATTGACGAGGCGAACGTGACGGTCCTCCAGGACATTATTCAATGGTCGCAAGACCGCCCCGCATGGCAGCGCGAGGCGCTGCACCGTCTCGTGCTCAACCGCGAACTCTCCGATGAGGACATCAACGCCTTGGCCGAAATCTGCAAGAGCGGCCAGCACTGCCGACGATCTCTCCGGCATCGTGTTCGACGATCCTGTGTCCTCTCTGGATTTTCAATGGCGCAACGGCGTGGCGCGGCGGCTGGTGCAAGAGTCAAAGACGCGGCAAGTCATTGTCTTCACGCACGATGTCGTGTTTCTACTCTCGCTCCGGCAATACGCCGACGAACTGGGCGTCGAACCGCTCGACCAGCATGTTCGCCACCAGTCCAAGGGCGCGGGCGTGTGCGCGGAAGAGCTGCCTTGGGTGGCGCTCCCCGTGAAGAAGAAAATCGGATACCTCAACAATTGCTGGCAGGCCGCCGACAAGCTTTCACGCGAAGGGCACCAGGACGCCTACGAAAAGGAAGCCAAGTATCTTTACGGGCTGCTCCGCGAAGCATGGGAGCGTGCGCTTGAAGAGGTGCTTCTGGGCGGCGTGGTTGAACGCTACAGGCCGGGCGTGCAGACGCAGCAGATTGCACAGATCGCCGACATCAGCGCCGAGGATTGCCGGGCCGTCGAAACGGCCATGACGAAGTGCTCGACATGGCTGCCCGGCCACGACAAAGCCGCTGCGGCCCGCGCGCCTGTGCCTGCGCCGGCGGAACTCAAGGCCGACATTGACGCGCTTGCGGCCTGGGTTGCGGCGATTCGCAAGCGACGGGGCTAGCACGTATATGAGGATCGAGTTTTGCCAATCGTTCTGAACGCATTCCCGCTGAAAGTTCCAGAGTTGGAGCTTGAAGCCCGCCAGGTTCCCTATGACAAGGAGACGCTGGACGGCTTTCGCGCGAAATACGGGTCGACGCACTCCTTTCGCCGTCAGGGTGACAACATCCTGATCTTCTCAGGGGACGGCACGTTCCCCGTCTCCGGGGCGCCGCAGACAATCGCGTTCAAGGATAACTTCGGCATCTTTTGCTCGCTGGTCAAGGACGGACTGACCCGGCATCTCGCAGGGCTGGACCGCAACCCTTCTGGTTTCAATCCCATCGAGTTGGTGAGCGCCAAGCCGGAAGATAATCTTCTGGCCCCGATTCTCGGAGATGCTCACCCATTTAAGGTTTGTGCCAAATACACAATCAACATCCGGACCGTCCAGGGGCGTCCGTGCCTTGTCATTGATTGCTCAACGCGCACGATTCTCAAGGAGAACTGCCTGTTCTTCCTGAACGCCGGGTTCGACCTCGTGGGCCGCTACGTCGTCAGGGAGCAAGAGGACGGATACAGGAAGCTTCTGGGATCGGTGAGCGCCTGCAAGGAAGAAACGCTCTACGTGACGAAGCCAGATGGGCAGGTCGAGCAGGTTGATGCAAAAGATATCTACCTGGAATCCAGCCGGGAGAACTTCGATGCCTATATTCTCCATACGCACGGCGCGCAGAAAGATGCAATCGGCGAACGCATCCGGCAAGCCATTCATATATTCAATGGCGGTGAGAACAAGAAGGCCCGCATCGATATTCTCAAGAAGTATATTCAGTCGAGAACCATTACACTGATCGACGGGACGCGCATTGAGATCGAGGATGCCCCGGAAATCCAGAGAGACTGTGAGCAGATGCAGAAGCCGGTCTTCGTCTTCAACGATAACGGCGAAGCGGATTGGACCGAGAAGGGCCTGACACAGTACGGCCCCTATACGAAGCGTACCTTCGACCGGAACGATCCCTCAATCTGCGTGATCTGTGCCCAGCATGACAAGGGACGCGTCGAACAGCTCGTCCGCAAGCTCCTGAAAGGCATTTCGAACAGCAAGTATTTCAGTAACGGCCTTGAAGGAAAGTTCACGCTCGGAACCAGCCGCGTTGAAGTGTTCACGACCCCCACCGACAGCGTGGACGCATACAAGAACGCCATCGAGACCGCGATCCGGAAGAAAGCGGATGATGGCGCTCGTTGGGACCTGGCTCTCGTTCAGGTCCGGCAGTCCTTCAAGAAGCTTGAGGTCCCGAATAATCCGTACTATCTCGGAAAAAGCCTTTTCTTCCTGCACCAGGTTCCAGTGCAAGACTTCACGATAGAGCTTCTTGCGCAGTCCGATTATTCGCTCGGGTACTCGCTCAACAATATGGCGCTTGCCTGCTACGCAAAGATGGGCGGTGTCCCTTGGCTTCTCAAATCCTCTCCGACTCTCTCGCACGAACTTGTGATCGGCATCGGCAGTGCGAATATCGGAGAGGGACGCGGCGCAGACAATCAGCGGATTATGGGCATCACCACCGTCTTCTCCGGGGACGGCAGCTACATCGTCTCGAATACCTCGAAGGCGGTCGCGCCGGAAGCCTACTGCGAGGCGTTGACTTCGGTTCTCGGTCAAACCATCGAGAAAATCCAGAAGCGTATGAACTGGCAGAAAGGCGACACGATTCGCCTGATCTTTCATGCGCAGGTCAAGAAGTTCAACAAGGAAGAAATCGCGGCCGTCCGCGCCGTGATCGATAGATACCGAGAATATCAGATCGAGTATGCCTTCCTGAAAATCTCAGAAGATCACGGGCTACATATGTTCGACTCCGCGACGGCCAGCGCGCAGAAGGGGCGGCTGGCTCCGCAGCGCGGGAAGACGTTCAAGCTCTCCAAGCACGAAATGCTGGTCTACCTGATCGGTCAGCGCGAACTGCGGCAGGATACGGACGGGCATCCGCGCGGTGTGATCCTCGATGTCCACAAGGATTCGACCTTCAAGGACATCAAGTATCTGAGCGCCCAACTCTACAGCTTCGCATCACATTCCTGGCGCAGCTACTTCCCCAATCCGATGCCAGTCACGATCAGCTATTCCGACCTGATCGCCCGGAATCTCGGATGGCTGAACCAGCTTCCGGGCTGGAACGACTCGGTGATGATCGGGAAGATCGGGCAGTCCCAATGGTTCCTGTAGAGAAGGAAAACGCGTATCAGTTGCGCGAGTATCTGCACCGCAAGGTGATCGAGAGCGCGCACGCTGATCCCTTCAAATACTCCTTTCTGCATTTCCTGGAATTGTCGATGGACGGCGTTCCGGCCTTCGACTTTGCCACGCTCTCCTTGTATCAGCGGTGCGCGATTGCGGGCCTTGGCGTTTTGGGCGAAACCGTTTCAAGCCAGGATGTCTCGCGCCTGCTCGGGCAGGCCGCCAAGATTGACTCTACGCCACGTCCCTGGGTTTCGGACGTGTTCGGCGTCATGGCCGTGAAATGGCTGGCCGGGCGGATGAACGACGCGCGCATCAGCAGCGAGTTCGAGAACTGGATTTCAGGATTCCTGGCACAGCAAGTCAGTGGCGACCATCTCAATCCCTTCGAGAAAGATATCGCGGCGTATGTCCGCCGTAACGAGTCCGCCATCTATGTAAGCGCGTGCGTGCCGCTCTTTCTTCACTATCGGAAGATACGGCGGATCGACGATCACCAGAGCCGCCTTTCCCTGATCGGTCGCTTCATGGCTGAGTTCCGGGCGCAGGCACAAGGAGATGCTTCGACGGCGCTCCTGAGTCTGATGGTCTACGTCTTCGATGAGGTTAACCAGGACGTGGCTGTGGTGCCGCCGAAAGGCTGGAGCCTCGACGACCTTCTGGGATTTCTGGAGCACATCCCCGTCGGCCTCAAGCGGTGGACATGGGAAGACGCGGGGCGCACGAGAGGCGCGGGACCCATCAAATGGCGCGTGGAGAACGAATACCACGTTCAGAACCTTCTCTATGTTCTGCTCGCACCCGTCTTCAATGACATCGCGGACGAAGTGTATCTCCAGCCTGTCGGGCAGAAGACGCCGAGAGTCGATCTCTACCTGCCGTCGCTGCATACGATCATTGAGGTCAAGTATCGGAAGGACGCGAAGAAGTCTTTCCAAGCGCTCATCGGCGAGATCGCCGAGGATGCATCCCTCTATCGCGCCGACGCGAAGCACAAGGATGCACGGATCGTCAGTTTCTTGTGGGACTGCACGCGCGCGACGCAGGAACACGCGAAGTTCAAGGAAGGCGTCTTGAAGATTGACGGCCTGAGCGGGTGCGTGGTGATCAGCGCGCCCTCGACAATGGATGAGTGATCCGAGGTGATTTGGCGACGATCTACGCCCGCCTGATCGAAGAAGACGGCACGCACACCCTGATCTGGTCGCGCAGCAAGCCGGCGGCCTGACGGCCGCCCTGGCGCCCCGCCCACCGTGGCGGGGCGCTTCTCGCGCTACGACTCGGACGCCGCCAAGCGGCGCTCCGTCTCCGCCATCAACTCGGCCGAACTGCACCCGAGCGCTCGTGCGATCTTGAGGATGAGCGCGAGCGTCGGCATGTGCTCGCCGCGCTCCACCTTGCCCATGTGCGAGCGCTCGACGCCGGCCAGATGCGCCAGCGCCTCCTGCGCCACGCCATGCTCCGTGCGCAGCGCACGCACCGCCTCGCCGAAAGCCCGTGCCGGCTCGGCCTCGAAGGTGGTGGCGCCGGTCGGCCGGCCGCGTTGGATTGGACGCTTCTGCATGCATAGAAGCGTCGATTCACGGCACAATTAAAACCACGTTAAAGATAACTCTTTCCTCGCTTTTGCCCTACGATTCGAGCACTTGCCGCCGGCCCGTTTGGCCAGCTTTGAATGGATACGCAAAGGCGGATTGCCGTCTTCGTGCTTCCGTGGATTCGGTGATTGCCGCGAGTACGCTTCCGTGAGCTTCTGCAAATCCGCTTCGCCTGCTCCGGGGTTTTCCGTACTTCCGCAAATCCGGCTTTGCGGATTGGCGTGCAAGCACATCTGTGCTTCGTCGGCTTCGAGCAATTCCGTGCCGCTTCCCCGGTTCACACCACGGCAGACAAGCACGCGAGCCTGGCGCACGCCGCTTGCCGTCAACCCCGGCCCGCACCGGACCGTGTTGGGGTATGACGGCCGCGCTGGCCGCGTGCGCCCTGTGTCGCCTCGCTCCGCCGTGGAGCGAACCCTTCAAGAGGAAGCGACCATGAAGACACTCATTACCGACGAACAACGCGCGCAACTGCTCGCCAACGGCCGCGCCCGTGCCGAAGGCGCGGGCATCGACCCGCTGCCGGTGGTCAAGCTGTTCACCCCGGACGCGCACGCGACCTGGCTGCTGACCGAACTCGATCCCGAGGATGGCGACACCGCCTACGGCTTGTGCGACCTGGGCCTGGGTATGCCGGAGGAAGGCACCGTGCGGCTATCCGAGCTGGCGTCCATCGTCGGACCGTTGAAGCTGCCCGTCGAACGCGATCTGTACTTCGTCGCCACGCGCACGCTGTCGGAATACACGCGGCTGGCACAGCGCAACGGGTCGATCATCGACTGACCGGCCCCGCTGGCCCGCAATCGCGGGCCAGCACAGCGCCGCCAAGCGCGGCGCACTGTGTCTATTTCGGTCTGAGTTCAGACCGCCCGCGCATCAATCGGCACTCATGCACCGGCGAAGTGCGTGCATGACCAAAACAGTCCTGATTCCCGACGCCGCTTGCGGCACCGTGTCCATTGCTGCGCACCATCATCGTTCGCGCAGCCGTCGCATTCGGACGACCTGTGCAATGCCCTGGAGCCAATCGGTCTTGACACCGCCAGCTTAGCGAATACCTGTGACGATACGCCGATGAAGCCGTAGCTCCCCCTGACGCCCGTGGCGACGAGCCCTGCTGTCCGACAGGAGGCTGCGTC